>ENA-OSCV01000724-OSCV01000724.1-marine-metagenome-genome-assembly--contig:-NODE-724-length-1795-cov-2.115250_pt1 | contig 1795 bp, 1 predicted proteins | sample MGYA00248469_ERZ534192 | MGnify/ENA primary metagenome ERZ534192 (study PRJEB26407, sample SAMN05421519) | marine metagenome | isolation source: Line P, North Pacific Ocean | place: Canada:British Columbia... | reverse complement strand
AGATCCAAAGTTTAACTTCATGGATCGCTACTATTTTGATGATGAAGAAATTGGGTTACATGTTAAAACGTCACACCCAAACTTCCAGTGCCATTTTACTGATCCACTTTATATGTGTTGCTGGGATGAAGAATCTCCTTTTGGCAGCGATGAAGGTGCTGATGCTCTAAACGTTCTTGAAAATAGCCTCCGTAAAGAGCCGGATCTGGACTGTGCTGATTTCCCTCAAATGTTAATTGAAACTATGTGGGGTATGAAATACATCGCTATGGACAGTATTCTTGAAGAGGATGTTCGTGCGCAATTACTAGTCGATGAAATGAGCACTATCCAGAGCAATATGATTACCTACGCAACTGCATTCGGTCAGATTAAAGTCATGGGTAAAATCTCCCATAAACTTAAAAAGATGGGACTCAATGCACTAGCGCGTCATCAGCTTACCGCAAAAATTCTTCAATGGGGTGACGGTCAGGACTCACCAATACTTCAAAAAATGATTGATGACCTTACGGCGTTTCCTCACGAAAATTAAATACTGCATTTGTCGGCAGCAACAACTGTTAAAAAAGTGCGCTTTGTTTATGCCGGATGCGGCGTAAACGCCTTATCCGGCCTACAAAATCGTGCAAATTCAATATATTGCAGAAACCTTGTAGGCCTGATAAGCGTAGCGCATCAGGCAGTTTTGCGTTTGTCATCAGTCTCCGATGCTATTAATCCTTAAATCCCCGCCCCCTGGCTAAAATGCTCTTCCCCAAACACCCCGGTAGAAAGGTAGCGATCGCCACGATCGCAGATGATCGCCACCACCACCGCGTCAGGGTTAGCTTTTGCCACCCGCAGTGCTCCGGCAACCGCGCCGCCGGAGCTGACGCCACAGAATATTCCTTCCCGCACCGCCAGTTCGCGCATGGTGTTTTCCGCATCGCGCTGATGAATATCCAGCACCTCATCCACCAGAGAAGCGTTGAAAATCCCCGGCAGATATTCCGTAGGCCAGCGGCGAATGCCGGGAATGCTGCTGCCCTCTTCCGGTTGCAGGCCGACAATGGTCACCGGTTTGGATTGTTCGCGCATAAAGCGTGAGACGCCGGTGATAGTGCCGGTCGTCCCCATGCTGGAGACAAAATGAGTGATGCGCCCGCCGGTTTGCTGCCAGATTTCCGGCCCAGTGGTGGTGTAATGCGCATAAGGGTTATCGGGATTATTGAACTGATCGAGCAGCTTTCCTTCGCCACGATTCGCCATCTCCAGCGCCAGATCGCGCGCACCTTCCATGCCCTGCTCTTTGGTGACAAGAATCAGTTCCGCACCATAAGCACGCATCGCCGCACGGCGTTCCTGGCTCATGTTGTCGGGCATCAGCAATTTCATGCGAGAGCCTTTCAGCGCGGCAATCATTGCCAGCGCAATGCCGGTGTTACCACTGGTGGCTTCGATTAAGACATCACCCGGTTTAATTTCCCCGCGCTTTTCCGCCTCGACGATCATCGAAAGTGCCGCACGATCTTTCACCGAACCTGCCGGGTTATTGCCTTCCAGTTTTAACCACACTTCACTGCCGTTATCCGGCCCCATTCGCTGCAACTTCACCAGAGGCGTATTGCCTATTGTTTGTTCTAATGTACTCACGATCTCTATCCATACGTGGTGTTGCCTGATGCGACGCTTGCGCGTCTTATCAGGTCTACAGGTTACAAACCTTGCCATTAAAAAGCCCGGATCGCGGGAAGCGCCTCCGGGCGTTTAACATTCACTCAACCTATCAGGCGCTTTGTGCGAGAGCAAGTTC
>ENA-OSCV01000575-OSCV01000575.1-marine-metagenome-genome-assembly--contig:-NODE-575-length-2155-cov-2.332050_pt1 | contig 2155 bp, 1 predicted proteins | sample MGYA00248469_ERZ534192 | MGnify/ENA primary metagenome ERZ534192 (study PRJEB26407, sample SAMN05421519) | marine metagenome | isolation source: Line P, North Pacific Ocean | place: Canada:British Columbia... | reverse complement strand
AAATTAAAACATCTTTATTTTCAAGACCGCAGAGAAATGTACTAAGCTTAACAGAACTAATAATTCTCTGGACTACTCCACCCCATAGAGGAATGTTAACAACAGAAATGTTTTCATAATCTGAAGCAATGTCCAGTGCATCTTTTCTTGCTTTAAATCCAGCATCGCGTCTAGAGAAATTTAAATCATTCAAAAAATACATTTTCACTTTATTTTCTGGGCCTTAAGAAATTGAGAGAATACTATGATACAAAGAGTTATTTGTATCCAACTGCTAATATTAGTCATGAAGCTTTCATGATAAAAAATGAAAGAAAAGGTATAAATAAAATATGAATAAAATATTTTCACAGATATGTAATTTCGAGACAATCTCCATAAAACACCTGAAATACAGCCATGAATAACCATCATCAAATAGCTTAGCTCCGCGGAAATATAAACATAATCCGAAAAAGCAGTATAAACATTTGTTGGCAAACCCACCCACACAAATTCTTTATGCAACGACATAGAGACTCCACCTGTTAATAGCCCCATCAGCCTTTCAAAAAACCAAAAGACATGAGAACTGGCAGAGTTAGATACTTGCTGAAAATAAAACTCATGAAACGCGATTATAGGGCTGACCAAATACATGGATAGATAATATGCCATCCCCCCAGGCAGTCCACGTAAAAAGAGCATATACAAGGAGAATAGAACACCTACAGCTGTAATAAGATAAACATAATGTTTTACTCTATTAACACCTACGATGAATGCATAAGAGATGATAACCATAAAGACAATTTGCTTACCAGTATTCAGTATAATTGCAAAGATGAATACAATAAAAACAAGTAAAGTAAATGTTTTACTTACCTTTGTATTAGTAAATTTTTTAGACCAAATAAATAAAGCAAAAGTAGTTAGAATGATTGGCTGCATGTATGCTGAGAAATTTCTTGATGTGTCTTCAACATCAGCATCTCTTATCAAATTCATATAGCTAAGTAAGCTAGTCCCGAACTGGTAGTTACTTAACCTCATGCATATATATATCATCGAAAAAGAAATAACTAACAAGCCTACATTATGCACTTTCTTCGATGGTATGCTATAAATAGCATTATTGACTTTTCTGATATTTAGATCTAATACACTTTCCGTCAATAAACATGACAGGGTAAATGTCAAAACATTGCAAAGTAGAAAAATCAACGTAGCGTCATTTAACTGAAAAGCATATATATCTGACGTTATTTCATATCCCAATAAGACCAGTGCGAAGATGATATTAACGCATACGGCTGGATAAAATATATCCTTCTTAAGATATAAACAGATAAATGCTGTAATGAGAAAGACACTAATTACAAGATAGATCATTAATCCGTACTCATTATATTTTTCACTTGATAAAGAGCGGCAGATATCACTTGATGCATATCATAATATTTATACTCGGCCAAACGCCCGCCAAATATAACCTTGTCTTCTCTGCTAGCTAACTCTCTATATTTCTTAAAAAGCTCCATGTTTTTATTATCATTAACTGGATAGTAGGGTTCGTCGCCAACTTTCCACTCTAATGGATATTCTTTTGTAACAACCGTATGCTTTGTCTCAACATAGTCAAAATGTTTATGCTCAATTATTCTGGTATATGGTACATTAGCATCAGTGAAATTTATTACTGCATTCCCTTGGAAGTTTGGAAATTCATGGCGTTCCGTCTCAAATTTTAAAGAGCGATATTCTAACGCTCCAAACCTATAGTCGAAGTACTGATCAATGGGTCCAGTGTAGATGATTCTATGGGCTTTACTCGCTAGAGAATCTTTGTCTTTCAAAAAATCAATGCCTAATTTTACGTCCACACCTTCAAGCATTTTTTCAATAAGCTTAGTGTAGCCTCCCACCGGAATACCTTGATAGCGATCGGAAAAATAATTGTTATCAAACGTAAATCTCACTGGGATTCGCTTAATAATAAATGCAGGCAATTCTTTTGCACTTCTTCCCCACTGCTTCTCCGTATAACCCTTTATCAATGCTTGGTATAAGTCCTCCCCAACTAATGAAATCGCCTGCTCCTCCAAATTTTCAGGTACCTTGTCACCATACTTTTTTTTCTGAGCATTAATGATATTTTGAGCTTCTTGAGGATCTT
>ENA-OSCV01000402-OSCV01000402.1-marine-metagenome-genome-assembly--contig:-NODE-402-length-2801-cov-3.276432_pt1 | contig 2801 bp, 4 predicted proteins | sample MGYA00248469_ERZ534192 | MGnify/ENA primary metagenome ERZ534192 (study PRJEB26407, sample SAMN05421519) | marine metagenome | isolation source: Line P, North Pacific Ocean | place: Canada:British Columbia... | reverse complement strand
GCAGTCACAGCATGCGCATATCCATGCTTCGACCATGCGCTCACAAAGTAGGTGAATGCGCAATGTAGTACCCACATCGTCATCGCTTTCCACTGCTCTCGCGAATAAAGATGGAAAATCAATCTCATGGTAATAGTCCATGAAAATCCTTGTATTCATAAATCCTCCAGGTAGCTATATGCAAATTGAAACAAAAGAGATGGTGATCTTTCTAAGAGATGATGGAATCTCCCTTCAGTATCCCGATGGTCAATGCGCTGGATATGGGATAGATGGGAATATGCTGATTTTTATGGGACAGAGTTGCGAACTGTTCCCAACTAAAATCATTTTGCACGATCAGCGCACTACGAACTTTACCCACAAATAGTCAGGTAATGAATCCTGATATAAAGACAGGTTGATAAATCAGTCTTCTACGCGCATCGCACGCGCACACCGTAGAAAGTCTTTCAGTTGTGAGCCTGGGCAAACCGTTAACTTTCGGCGGCTTTGCTGTGCGACAGGCTCACGTCTAAAAGGAAATAAATCATGGGTCATAAAATTATCACGTTGTCCGGCGCGGCGACGGATGTTCTGTATGCGCTGTTTTTCCGTGGCGCGTTGCTGTCTGGTGATCTGCCTTCTAAATCTGGCACAGCCGAATTGCGCGAGCTTGGTTTTGCTGAAACCAGACACACAGCAACTGAATACCAGAAAGAAAATCACTTTACCTTTCTGACATCAGAAGGGCAGAAATTTGCCGTTGAACACCTGGTCAATACGCGTTTTGGTGAGCAGCAATATTGCGCTTCGATGACGCTTGGCGTTGAGATTGATACCTCTGCTGCACAAAAGGCAATCGACGAGCTGGACCAGCGCATTCGTGACACCGTCTCCTTCGAACTTATTCGCAATGGAGTGTCATTCATCAAGGACGCCGCTATCGCAAATGGTGCTATCCACGCAGCGGCAATCGAAACACCTCAGCCGGTGACCAATATCTACAACATCAGCCTTGGTATCCAGCGTGATGAGCCAGCGCAGAACAAGGTAACCGTCAGTGCCGATAAGTTCAAAGTTAAACCTGGTGTTGATACCAACATTGAAACGTTGATCGAAAACGCGCTGAAAAACGCTGCTGAATGTGCGGCGCTGGATGTCACAAAGCAAATGGCAGCAGACAAGAAAGCGATGGATGAACTGGCTTCCTATGTCCGCACGGCCATCATGATGGAATGTTTCCCCGGTGGTGTTATCTGGCAGCAGTGCCGTCGATAGTATGCAATTGATAATTATTATCATTTGCGGGTCCTTTCCGGCGATCCGCCTTGTTACGGGGCGGCGACCTCGCAGATTCTCGCTATTTATGAAAATTTTCAGGCATTTGCCGTTTCCGTTCTTCTTCTCGCTAATTCATTGTTTTAACTGTAAACACCCCCTGAAAAGAAAGGAAATGATAAGCCTTAAAAACGGCTAAATAGCCAGAGGGCGTTTCCTTTCTCTGTTTTTGTGTATGGAGTGAGCTATGGAGGTCAACAAAAAGCGTCTTTCTGAAATATTTGGGGTCAGCGTGCGAACCATTCAGAACTGGCAGGATCAGGGAATGCCTGTAGCACGTGGCGGTGGAAAAGGTAATGAGGTCCTCTATGAATCTTCCGCGGCTATCGAATGGTATTCCGCACGCGACGCGGCGATTGAGAATGAGAAATTACGGAAGGAGGTGGAAGACCTTCGTCTTGCATCGGAATCCGACCTTCAGCCTGGTACGATTGACTATGAGCGTCACCGCCTCACCCGAGCGCAGGCAGATGCCCAGGAACTAAAAAATGCAAAAGATTCCGCTGAGGTGGTGGAAACCGCATTCTGCACGTTCGTGCTGTCGCGGATGGCCGGAGAAGTAGCCAGCATTCTTGATGGAGTTCCTCTGTCGGTTCAGCGGCGCTTCCCGGAGCTGGAAAACCGACATATTGATTTCCTCAAGAAGGACATCATTAAAGCCATGAACAAAGCAGCTGCGCTGGATGAAATAATACCGGGGTTGCTGAGTGAATATATCGAACAGTCAGGTTAAGGGGCTGCAGCACTCTGCGCGCGCGGGTCTACTTTCGCTGTACCGACCTGAGCCGCAAACGGCGGTTGAATGGGCAGACGATAATTACTATCTCCCCAAAGAGTCGGCCTACCAGGAAGGGCGCTGGGAAACGTTGCCGTTTCAACGCGCGATCATGAATGCGATGGGTAACGATTACATACGTGAGGTCAACGTTGTTAAGTCTGCCCGTGTTGGCTATTCAAAAATGTTGCTGGGTGTTTATGCGTATTTTATTCAGCACAAGCAGCGAAATTCCCTTATCTGGCTGCCTACTGATGGTGACGCCGAAAACTTTATGAAGTCGCATGTTGAGCCGACGATTCGCGATATTCCGTCACTTCTGGCGCTGGCCCCCTGGTATGGAAAAAAGCACCGGGACAATACGCTCAGTATGAAACGCTTCTCCAACGGTCGCGGGTTCTGGTGTCTGGGTGGTAAAGCGGCGAAAAACTATCGTGAGAAATCGGTCGATGTCGCCGGTTACGATGAACTGGCGGCATTCGATGAAGATATTGAGAAAGAGGGATCCCCGACGTTCCTGGGTGATAAACGTATTGAGGGGTCTGTCTGGCCCAAATCTATTCGCGGCTCAACGCCAAAAACAAAGGGGACCTGCCAGATTGAGCGTGCTGCCAGCGAGTCCGGGCATTTCATGCGTTTTCATGTTGCCTGTCCGCACTGTGAGATCGGAAGAGCGTCGTGTAGGGAAAGAGTGTAGATCTCGGTG
>ENA-OSCV01000179-OSCV01000179.1-marine-metagenome-genome-assembly--contig:-NODE-179-length-4133-cov-2.585552_pt1 | contig 4133 bp, 5 predicted proteins | sample MGYA00248469_ERZ534192 | MGnify/ENA primary metagenome ERZ534192 (study PRJEB26407, sample SAMN05421519) | marine metagenome | isolation source: Line P, North Pacific Ocean | place: Canada:British Columbia... | reverse complement strand
GTTGAGTTGGATCGCATCATCCCTCTGAGATGGCATTGACCGGGCAGACCTGCAGGCAAGGGGCTTCCTCACAGTGATGACACACGACAGGGGCAGTGATTGTTGACGTCTTCGCCAGGGCCAGGCGCGGGTGTTGCTGTAAACCTTGCGTTTTATGCACGTCCGAACAGGCAGCGAGACAGGTATTACATCCTGTACACCACAGTGGTTCGGCCACCACAAAGCGGTTCATGTCGGCTCCTTGAAAATGATATGAAACATTGCATTTCATATTGCATAAAGGATGCCATTCTGATTAACTCAATATATTCAATAAGTTATGTATTAACTGGATTCTGAACGGTACAAAAATGATGGTCATTAACGTTCAGCAAAAAATGGATTCGACACCCGTGTCGCAGGGGAAAGCGAGAATGTGATCTTGATCACGAGAAGTGAGGTATGCTGGCCGCAAGCGCAGCCAGCACGGAATGGAGCAAAGTAATCAGGCGTGTTCTTTCAGCCAGTTCAGCACAACGTCGTGGTGATTGCTGGTTTTGAAATCGTCAAAGACATGTTCGATTTTGCCATCAGCGTCAATCAGGAAGCTGATGCGATGAATGCCATCGTAGGTTTTGCCCATGAAGGACTTTTCACCCCAGACGCCGAATTGTTCGCACACCTGGTGGTCCTCATCAGACAGGAGCGTAAAGTTAAGCAGCTCTTTTTCCGCAAAACGGGAGAGTTTTTCGGGTTTATCGGTGCTGATACCCAGCACATCAACGCCCGCTTTTTTCAACTCATCCATGTTATCGCGTAAGCCGCAGGCCTGTACGGTACAGCCGGGGGTCATGGCTTTCGGGTAGAAATAAACCAGAACACGCTGTCCCTGGAAGTCGGTCAAATTAACTTGTTCTCCGTCTTGATCCGGCAAGCTAAATTTCGGTGCGATATCACCGGCTTTCAGTGGATTCATTACTTAACTCCATCCTGTTCATCATGTTGGGAATAATTGACGACGTTAATACTGCCTTGTGCATTGAGTTCTGTACATAGGGCTTTGAACGCTTGCTCAATATTTGCTGCGTCCGCAGATGCGGGGCTGTGGGCGGTTATCTGAATATGCAACTGCGCAGCCCGTTCATTTTCAGCAGGTTGCGTGCGCGACACCAGCTCCGCAATGTTCATATGATGCGCGTCGAAAAGTGCTGTGAAGCGTTCAATTAAATGCGGGGAGTCTGCCACATCGACCTGAACCCAGACAGATGCTGGCATTGGCGGACGCGGACGCGCCGTCGTGCGCTTCATCACGATTAAAAGATCCAGTTCGGCACCTTTCAACGGTAACGTTGATTCAATCAGAGTAATGGCATTCCATGAACCGGAAAGCAGCATAATAAACGTGAACTCTTCTCCCAGCATCGCCAGGCGACTGTCTTCAATATTACAGCCGCAACTACTGACATGACGGGTGATGGTGTTCACAATTCCAGGGCGATCGGCACCCAACGCAGTGATCACCAGATAATGTTGCGATGACAGTGTCAAACTGGTTATTCCTTTAAGGGGTGAGTTGTTCTTAAGGAAAGCATAAAAAAAACATGCATACAACAATCAGAACGGTTCTGTCTGCTTGCTTTTAATGCCATACCAAACGTACCATTGAGACACTTGTTTGCACAGAGGATGGCCCATGTTCACGGGAAGTATTGTCGCGATTGTTACTCCGATGGATGAAAAAGGTAATGTCTGTCGGGCTAGCTTGAAAAAACTGATTGATTATCATGTCGCCAGCGGTACTTCGGCGATCGTTTCTGTTGGCACCACTGGCGAGTCCGCTACCTTAAATCATGACGAACATGCTGATGTGGTGATGATGACGCTGGATCTGGCTGATGGGCGCATTCCGGTAATTGCCGGGACCGGCGCTAACGCTACTGCGGAAGCCATTAGCCTGACGCAGCGCTTCAATGACAGTGGTATCGTCGGCTGCCTGACGGTAACCCCTTACTACAATCGTCCGTCGCAAGAAGGTTTGTATCAGCATTTCAAAGCCATCGCTGAGCATACTGACCTGCCGCAAATTCTGTATAATGTGCCGTCCCGTACTGGCTGCGATCTGCTCCCGGAAACGGTGGGCCGTCTGGCGAAAGTAAAAAATATTATCGGAATCAAAGAGGCAACAGGGAACTTAACGCGTGTAAACCAGATCAAAGAGCTGGTTTCAGATGATTTTGTTCTGCTGAGCGGCGATGATGCGAGCGCGCTGGACTTCATGCAATTGGGCGGTCATGGGGTTATTTCCGTTACGGCTAACGTCGCAGCGCGTGATATGGCCCAGATGTGCAAACTGGCAGCAGAAGGGCATTTTGCCGAGGCACGCGTTATTAATCAGCGTCTGATGCCATTACACAACAAACTATTTGTCGAACCCAATCCAATCCCGGTGAAATGGGCATGTAAGGAACTGGGTCTTGTGGCGACCGATACGCTGCGCCTGCCAATGACACCAATCACCGACAGTGGTCGTGAGACGGTCAGAGCGGCGCTTAAGCATGCCGGTTTGCTGTAAAGTTTAGGGAGATTTGATGGCTTACTCTGTTCAAAAGTCGCGCCTGGCAAAGGTTGCGGGTGTTTCGCTTGTTTTATTACTCGCTGCCTGTAGTTCTGACTCACGCTATAAGCGTCAGGTCAGTGGTGATGAAGCCTACCTGGAAGCGGCACCGCTTGCGGAGCTTCATGCCCCGGCTGGAATGATTTTGCCGGTGACCTCCGGTGATTATGCAATCCCGGTGACCAACGGTAGTGGTGCTGTCGGTAAGGCGCTGGACATTCGTCCACCAGCCCAGCCGCTGGCACTGGTTTCTGGCGCGCGTACCCAGTTCACGGGCGATACCGCTTCATTGCTGGTGGAAAATGGTCGTGGCAATACTCTGTGGCCGCAGGTGGTTAGCGTGCTGCAGGCGAAAAACTACACCATCACCCAACGTGATGATGCTGGTCAGACACTGACCACCGATTGGGTACAATGGAACCGTCTGGACGAAGACGAGCAGTATCGTGGTCGTTATCAAATCTCTGTTAAGCCGCAGGGTTATCAGCAGGCGGTTACGGTTAAACTGCTGAACCTGGAACAGGCGGGCAAACCGGTTGCAGACGCGGCTTCCATGCAGCGTTACAGCACGGAGATGATGAACGTTATTTCCGCCGGTCTGGATAAATCTGCCACTGACGCCGCGAACGCTGCGCAAAATCGTGCCTCCACCACTATGGACGTACAAAGTGCAGCTGATGACACCGGTTTACCAATGCTGGTCGTACGCGGGCCGTTCAATGTGGTTTGGCAACGTCTGCCAGCGGCGCTGGAAAAAGTGGGCATGAAAGTGACCGACAGCACCCGTTCGCAGGGCAACATGGCCGTAACTTATAAGCCGCTGTCTGACAGCGACTGGCAGGAACTGGGCGCGAGCGATCCAGGCCTGGCATCCGGTGACTATAAACTGCAGGTTGGCGATTTAGATAACCGCAGCAGCCTACAGTTCATCGATCCGAAAGGTCATACTCTGACTCAGAGTCAGAACGACGCGCTGGTAGCTGTCTTCCAGGCTGCGTTTAGCAAGTAAAAATACAGGGCTGGAATCATCCGGCCCTTTTTTCTGATATGATACGCAAACGTGTGCGTCTGCAGGAAAACGCGATTTTAGCGGTAATTCGCACGAAATTTGTTTGTCGGACGTAGTTCGGATAAGGCGTTCACGCCGCATCCGACAAAACATCCGGCACACCAGACAGCAAAAGATTTTAAAACGTTAATTCACACCCAGGAGTGATAAAGATGCAAAAGCAAGCTGAGTTGTATCGTGGTAAAGCGAAAACCGTATACAGCACGGAAAACCCGGACCTGTTGGTGCTCGAATTCCGCAATGATACGTCAGCAGGGGATGGCGCGCGCATTGAGCAGTTTGATCGCAAAGGTATGGTGAACAACAAGTTCAACTACTTCATTATGAGCAAACTGGCTGAAGCGGGTATCCCGACTCAAATGGAGCGTCTGCTCTCCGATACCGAATGTCTGGTGAAAAAGCTGGATATGGTGCCGGTTGAGTGTGTCGTGCGTAACCGTGCTGCTGGCTCTCTGGTGAAACGTCTTGGAA
>ENA-OSCV01000144-OSCV01000144.1-marine-metagenome-genome-assembly--contig:-NODE-144-length-4560-cov-2.092349_pt1 | contig 4560 bp, 2 predicted proteins | sample MGYA00248469_ERZ534192 | MGnify/ENA primary metagenome ERZ534192 (study PRJEB26407, sample SAMN05421519) | marine metagenome | isolation source: Line P, North Pacific Ocean | place: Canada:British Columbia... | reverse complement strand
AAATTCGATAAGCCACCACCAATGACGACCAGGTCAGGGTCAACGATGGTCAGGATATTTCCCAGACAAACCGCTAATAAATCCAGATAACGCTCAACGTGCGCCCTTGCCTGCTCATCGCCTTGATCATAAAGCGCAATAATTTCGGGAGCCTGCAACGGTTGATGATAATAGTGTTGATACAGCCACGCAAAACCGCGACCAGACAGATAATTTTCAATGCAGCCATGCTGACCACAGCCGCAGCGGCGTAACGGGAAATCCAACCCCATCATGGTTAACGCATCAACCGGCAGACGCATATGGCCAAACTCGCCGGTAATGTAGCTTTTACCGGTAATCGGTTTGCCGTTGAAAATCAGCCCGCCGCCAACACCGGTGCCGAGAATCAACCCCATCACCAGTGGATATTGAGTAAATTCATCATCCCAGGCTTCTGAAAGGGCAAAACAGTTGGCATCGTTATCAAGGCGTACATCGCGATCAAGACGTGCGCTCAGGTCGGCACGCAGCGGTTTACCGCTGGCAGCGGGGACATTGGCGGCATACAGCGTACCATCTTCTGTTTCCGGCATTCCCGGAATACCGATGCCGACAGAACCTTTACAGCCAAAACGTTGGTCAGCTTCAGCTACCAGCTCACACACTGCATCTAAAAATGCGTCATAGCTGTCACGCGGTGTCGGCACCCGCTTTTCCCACTGCAACTGCCGACCGCTATCAAACACGCCAAGCGCAATTTTTGTTCCACCAATATCAAACCCGTAATACATTGCCGCTCCTTGTTTTAATGTACTGCCTTTACTGGCCGCTAAGGACTCGCGCAGGGTCAATATTACTGGCGCGCCGCGCCGGATACCAACTTGCCAAAAGACTCAGCAACAATGCTGTGACCAGTACGTAGAAGACGTCCAGCCAGTGCAATTCCGATGGCAGGAAATCAATAAAATAGATATCGCTGGAGAGGAACTGATGACCGATCAACTTTTCAATCCACTCAATAATCGGGGTAAGTTGCAGTGAAACCACTACGCCGATAATCACACCACACAGGCTGCCGAACAGCCCTGCCAGCAATCCATACCAGACAAAGATGGCGCGAATTAAACCATCTTTCGCCCCCAGCGTTCTTAATACTGCGATATCGCCACTCTTGTCTTTCACCGCCATCACTAAGGTGGAGACGATGTTGAAACAGGCCACGCCAATCACCAGTACCATCGCCAGATACATAATGGCGCGGATCATTTGGATATCGCGATACATATAGCCGTAAGTACCAATCCAGCTTTTAATATAAACATAGCTGTTGGTCACTTCACCCGCATCGCGTACCAGCTTATTGGCGTTGAAAACATCCGTCATTTTAAGGGCAATACCTGACACGCTGGAACCCATATCAAGATATTGTTGGGCATCCGCCAGCGGGATCATGGCAAAACTGTGATCGAGTTGACCACTCAACTGCAAAATACCGGCAACGTGCAAACGCACACGTTTTGGCTGCATCAGTTTATGCTCGGGATTCGAGTTGGGGATCATAATCGACACCCAATCCCCCTGCTTCACTTTCAGCGCATCCGCCACGCCTTTGCCGATGATAATTTGCTGTTCGCCCGCTTTAAAATTGCGCCACGCATCGCCCTGGACAAACGAGGGTAATGCGCTCAGACGCTGTTCCTGTTGCGGGTTAACGCCCTTCACCTGGATTGCGCGAAGATTCGCGCCACTTTCCACCAGCCCGGTGAAATTGATATACGGCGCGGCAGCGGCAATACCCGGCACTTTTTGCACGTGATCCAGTGCTTCCTGCCAGTTAGTCCACGGCTGATCCACCGCCTCGATTTCACCATGCGGCACCACCGCCAGAATACGGTTGTTCAGTTCGCGTTCAAAGCCGTTCATCGCGCTTAAGCCGACGATCAATACCGCCACGCCGAGGGCAATGCCAATGGTAGAAATAACGGAGATCAGCGACACCATGCCGCCGCGCCGCCGTCCGCGACTAAAACGCAGGCCAATTAATAACGATAAAGGCATCGCCATTACTCCGCCCCCATCAGGCTCAGTTCCGCCGTCAGACGACCATCACGCATTTCTAACTGGCGGCTCATACGTTTCGCCAGTTGCAGGTCGTGAGTAACCACCAGGAAGGCGGTGCCCTGCAAGCGATTCAATTCCCCAAGCAACTGGAAGATGCTGTCGGCGTTACGCGCATCGAGGTTACCGGTAGGTTCATCCGCCAGTACCAGGCGCGGGTTATTCACCAGCGCACGGGCAATCGCCACACGCTGGCGTTCGCCGCCAGAAAGTTCAGATGGGCGGTGATTCGCACGATGATCCAGCCCCACCGCTTTTAACATCTCAAGTGCACGGCTGTTGATTTCAGCGGGCTTTTTCTTGCCAATCAGCAGCGGCATAGCCACGTTTTCCAGGGCGGTAAAATCCGGCAGCAGGTGGTGAAACTGATAAATAAAGCCCAGCTTCTGGTTGCGCAGTTCAGCTTTCGCTGCCGACGACAGTTTGCTCATTGGCTGACCATTAAAAATCACATCGCCGGAGGTTGGCGTATCCAGCCCGCCCAGCAGGTGCAGCAAGGTACTTTTACCGGAACCAGAGCTACCGACGATCGCCATCATTTCACCTTCGCCGACGCTGAAACTGACATTGTGCAGCACATCGGTTTGCACACTGCCTTCCTGATAGCGTTTGCACAGGTTGTCGCATTGCAACAGGATCTTATTCATAACGTAAAGCCTCAGCGGGTTGAGTGGCGGCAGCGCGCCATGAAGGGTAAAGCGTAGACAGCAGCGCGATAGCCATCGCCACCAGCGCAATAACAATGACCTGTAAAGGTTCGATAGCCACCGGCAGCGCCGCGCCATCAAGCAGGACGCCGATTATCGGCATCAGATTATTTAACTGGCTGGCAAGCAGGGCGCCAAGCGCCGCTCCGAGGATCGCACCGATAATCCCGGCGCTGGCCCCTTGCACCATAAAGACCATCATGATTTGTCGCGGAGTTAAGCCTTGCGTTTGCAGGATCGCTACTTCGCCCTGCTTCTCCATTACCATCAGCCCTAGTGAGGTAATAATGTTAAACGCCGCAACGGCGACAATCAGGCTCAGCAGTAAACCCATCATATTTTTTTCCATGCGTACGGCCTGGAACAACTCGCCTTTACGATCACGCCAGTCCTGCCATTTGCTGCCTTCAGGCAGTTTTTGCTGACTTAATGAGTCGACTTTCAGCGGCTCATCCAGCCACAAACGCCAGCCGGTAATATTGCCTGCCGGATAACGCATCAGACGCGAGGCATCCTCAATATTCACCAGCATTTCATAGCCATCGACTTCACTGTTGGCGGCGAAAGTGCCAATCACATTGAACAGGCGCTGGCTTGGAATACGCCCCATCGGCGTGAACTGGCTGGCAGATGGTACCATCACGCGGATTTGATCACCGCGATTAACGCCTAGCTGTGAGGCAAGTTGTTCGCCGAGGATGACATTATATTTCCCCGGCTCGAGGTCAGTTTGTTTCACATTGACCAGATACGGTGTAAGTGGATCTTTTTGCGCCGGGTCGATACCGAGCATCACCCCGACCGCCACGCTGCGCGCGCTTTGCAGTACCACATCACCGGTAGTAATAGGTGCGACGCGATTAACGCCGTCCAGTTTGACTGCCGTTTCTGGGAGTTGCTGCGGGTTAAGAGAGCCATGCTCAGAAGAGAGAATTGCCTGTGGCATCAGGCCAAGGATGTTGTTTTGCAGCTCGCGCTCAAAGCCGTTCACCACTGACAATACTGTGACCAGCGCCATCACCCCGAGGGTAATGCCGATGGTAGAAAGCCAGGAGACGAAACGACCGAAGCGATCCGCTGCACGCCCACGCATGTAACGCAGGCCAATAAATAGAGCGACAGGTTGGTACATGAAATCCGTCTGGTTGCTGTAGCAAAGACACGAGTATATAAGCGAAAGCAAGATGGGTAAACGTCTGAACTGTAAGTGATCGTCAGGGCTAATCTGAAAAGCCCCCGTAAATCAATCGGCTAAATTGCCATGTTTTATCATCAATCTTGCCGCCTGATCTTAATCTGAAAAATCATCCAATACAGACAGATACCCATTACACCTCGGGTCATAACCCGCAGGATCAACCGCATGTAAATTAAAAAAGAGCGTGTTGTCCTGATGAAACAAAAAGAGCTATGGATTAACCAGATCAAAGGGTTATGTATTTGTCTGGTGGTGATTTATCACTCGGTCATTACCTTTTATCCGCATCTGACCACTTTTCAGCATCCGTTATCGGAAGTCCTGAGCAAATGCTGGATCTATTTCAATCTTTACCTTGCCCCCTTTCGTATGCCGGTTTTTTTCTTTATATCCGGCTATTTGATTCGCCGCTATATCGACAGCGTACCGTGGGGAAATTGTCTCGATAAACGGATCTGGAACATCTTCTGGGTGCTGGCGCTTTGGGGCGTGGTGCAGTGGCTGGCGTTAAGTGCGCTGAACCAGTGGCTGGCACCTGAGCGCGATTTAAGCAAT
>ENA-OSCV01000079-OSCV01000079.1-marine-metagenome-genome-assembly--contig:-NODE-79-length-5870-cov-6.699637_pt1 | contig 5870 bp, 6 predicted proteins | sample MGYA00248469_ERZ534192 | MGnify/ENA primary metagenome ERZ534192 (study PRJEB26407, sample SAMN05421519) | marine metagenome | isolation source: Line P, North Pacific Ocean | place: Canada:British Columbia... | reverse complement strand
GATATATCGTTGGCGTCACAAAAGCAAAATAACGTAATTCGGAAATAAGATATGACCATTGCTGGTTAATTGAATAGCTCATTACACTCCATTAACACGATGTTGTAATTCGGCACACTACATAAGGGTGTAATTCTGATGACGCAATTAACCATGAAAGACAAAATTGGCTACGGGCTGGGAGACACCGCCTGCGGCTTCGTCTGGCAGGCCACGATGTTCCTGCTGGCCTATTTCTACACCGACGTCTTCGGCCTGTCGGCGGGGATTATGGGCACGCTGTTTTTGGTCTCCCGCGTGCTCGACGCCGTCACCGACCCGCTGATGGGGCTGCTGGTAGACCGCACCCGCACGCGGCACGGCCAGTTCCGCCCGTTCCTGCTGTGGGGGGCCATCCCGTTCGGCATCGTCTGCGTGCTGACCTTCTACACGCCGGACTTCTCCGCACAGGGCAAGATCATCTACGCCTGCGTGACCTACATTCTCCTGACCCTGGTCTACACCTTCGTTAACGTGCCGTACTGCGCCATGCCGGGCGTCATCACCGCCGACCCGAAAGAGCGTCACGCCCTGCAGTCCTGGCGCTTCTTCCTGGCGGCGGCGGGCTCGCTCGCTATCAGCGGCATCGCGCTGCCGCTGGTGAGCATCATCGGCAAAGGGGACGAGCAGGTGGGCTACTTCGGCGCCATGTGCGTGCTGGGGCTGAGCGGCGTGGTGCTGCTCTACGTCTGCTTCTTCACGACCAAAGAGCGCTACACCTTTGAGGTGCAGCCGGGCTCGTCGGTGGCGAAAGACCTTAAGCTGCTGCTGGGCAACAGCCAGTGGCGCATCATGTGCGCGTTCAAGATGATGGCGACCTGCTCCAACGTGGTGCGCGGCGGGGCGACGCTCTACTTCGTGAAATACGTGATGGATCACCCGGAGTTGGCGACCCAGTTTTTACTTTACGGCAGCCTCGCCACCATGTTCGGCTCGCTTTGCTCCTCACGCCTGCTGGGCCGCTTCGACCGCGTCACCGCCTTCAAGTGGATCATCGTCGCCTACTCGCTGATCAGCCTGCTGATTTTCGTCACCCCGGCGGAGCACATCGCGCTCATTTTTGCCCTCAACATCCTGTTCCTGTTCGTCTTTAATACCACCACGCCGCTGCAGTGGCTGATGGCTTCTGACGTGGTGGACTACGAGGAGAGCCGCAGCGGTCGCCGCCTCGACGGGCTGGTGTTCTCCACCTACCTGTTCAGCCTGAAGATTGGCCTGGCGATTGGCGGGGCGGTGGTGGGCTGGATCCTGGCGTACGTCAACTATTCCGCCAGCAGCAGCGTGCAGCCGGTTGAGGTGCTCACCACCATCAAAATTCTGTTCTGCGTGGTGCCGGTGGTGCTCTACGCGGGCATGTTCATCATGCTGTCGCTCTACAAGCTCACCGATGCCCGCGTGGAGGCCATCAGCCGGCAGCTGATTAAGCACCGCGCGGCGCAGGGCGAGGCCGTTCCCGACGCCGCGACAGCCGCATCCCATTAACCGGAGGCAATATGGAAATCACTAACCCGATACTCACCGGCTTCAACCCGGACCCGTCCCTGTGCCGCCAGGGCGAGGACTACTACATCGCCACCTCGACCTTCGAGTGGTTCCCGGGCGTGCGCATCTACCACTCCCGTGACCTGAAAAACTGGTCGCTGGTCAGCACCCCGTTGGACCGCGTGTCGATGCTGGACATGAAGGGCAACCCGGACTCCGGCGGCATCTGGGCGCCGTGCCTGAGCTACGCCGACGGTAAATTCTGGCTGCTCTACACCGACGTGAAGATTGTCGACTCGCCGTGGAAAAACGGCCGCAACTTCCTCGTCACCGCGCCCTCCATCGAGGGGCCATGGAGCGAGCCAATCCCGATGGGCAACGGCGGGTTTGACCCGTCCCTGTTCCACGACGACGATGGCCGCAAATACTATATCTACCGCCCGTGGGGGCCGCGCCACCACAGCAACCCGCACAACACCATCGTGTTACAGGCGTTTGACCCGCAGACCGGCACGCTCTCGCCCGAGCGCAAAACGCTGTTTACCGGCACGCCGCTCTGCTACACCGAAGGCGCGCACCTGTATCGCCACGCGGGATGGTACTACCTGATGGCCGCCGAGGGCGGCACCAGCTACGAGCACGCCGTCGTGGTGCTGCGTTCCAAAAATATCGACGGGCCGTACGAGCTGCACCCGGACGTAACGATGATGACCAGCTGGCACCTGCCGGAGAACCCGCTGCAGAAGAGCGGCCACGGCTCGCTGCTGCAGACGCATACGGGTGAATGGTACATGGCCTACCTCACCAGCCGCCCGCTGCGCCTGCCCGGCGTGCCGCTGCTGGCCTCCGGCGGACGCGGCTACTGCCCGCTGGGGCGCGAGACCGGCATCGCCCGCATTGAATGGCGCGACGGCTGGCCGTACGTGGAAGGCGGCAAGCACGCGCAGCTGACCGTGAAAGGCCCGCAAGTAGCCGAGCAGCCTGCAGCCGTTCCGGGCAACTGGCGGGACGATTTCGACGCCAGTTCGCTTGACCCGGAGCTGCAGACCCTGCGCATTCCGTTCGACGACACCCTCGGCTCGCTCACCGCGCGCCCGGGCTTCTTACGGCTCTATGGCAACGACTCGCTCAATTCGACCTTCACCCAATCGACCGTGGCGCGCCGCTGGCAGCACTTCGCCTTCCGGGCAGAAACGCGGATGGAGTTCTCGCCGGTGCACTTCCAGCAGAGCGCGGGGCTGACCTGCTACTACAACAGCAAAAACTGGAGCTACTGCTTTGTGGACTACGAGGAGGGACAGGGTAGAACCATCAAAGTTATCCAGCTCGACCACAACGTGCCGTCGTGGCCGCTGCACGAGCAGCCCATTCCGGTGCCGGAACATGCGGAGAGCGTCTGGCTGCGGGTGGACGTGGATACGCTGGTCTACCGCTACAGCTACTCGTTTGATGGCGAGACGTGGCACACCGTGCCGGTGACGTATGAGGCGTGGAAGCTGTCGGACGACTACATCGGCGGGCGCGGCTTCTTCACCGGCGCGTTTGTGGGCCTGCACTGCGAGGACATCAGCGGCGACGGCTGCTACGCGGACTTCGACTACTTCACCTACGAGCCGGTCTAACGGCTCAGGCCGGGTAGCCCAGCGCGCGCGAGAGCGCGAGCCCGGCCTGCTGAAGCTGCTCGCGGAAATTAGCCAGCTCCGCGTCGTCCACGCGGGAGGTCAGCGTCGACAGGCTCAGGGCGGCGATGACGCGGGACTCGTGGTTCCACACCGGCACCGCCACGCAGCGCACGCCCTGCTCGTTCTCTTCGCTGTCCAGGGCGTAGCCTTGCTCGCGGGTCTGCGCCAGGGCGCTCATTAAGGCTTCGCGAGACGCGAGGGTGGCGGGCGTAAAGGTAGTGTACTGATAGCCCTCCAGTGTACTGCACCCATTTTGTTGGACGATGAAATGGAATAGCCCCTAATATGTCAAAGCCAAAATACCCTTTTGAAAAGCGCCTTGAAGTCGTGAATCACTACTTCACAACTGATGATGGTTACAGGATCATCTCGGCACGTTTTGGTGTCCCCCGAACCCAGGTCAGGACATGGGTTGCCCTCTATGAAAAACATGGAGAAAAAGGTTTAATTCCCAAACCTAAAGGCGTTAGTGCTGATCCAGAGTTGCGTATTAAGGTCGTGAAAGCTGTGATCGAGCAGCACATGTCCCTTAATCAGGCTGCTGCTCACTTTATGCTTGCTGGTAGTGGTTCTGTAGCCAGGTGGCTGAAGGTCTATGAAGAGCGCGGAGAAGCTGGTTTACGCGCGCTCAAGATTGGCACCAAAAGAAACATTGCAATATCAGTTGATCCAGAAAAAGCGGCATCAGCATTGGAGCTGTCAAAAGACCGACGCATTGAGGATCTTGAAAGGCAAGTTCGATTTCTTGAAACGCGGCTTATGTATCTAAAAAAGCTGAAAGCCTTAGCTCATCCCACGAAAAAGTGAAAGTACTCAACGAGCTAAGGCAGTTTTATCCTCTTGATGAGCTTCTCAGGGCTGCGGAGATACCGCGCAGTACGTTTTATTATCATCTAAAGGCTCTCAGCAAGCCTGACAAGTATGCGGACGTTAAAAAGCGTATTAGTGAGATTTATCACGAGAATAGAGGCCGATACGGATACCGTAGGGTAACGCTGTCTCTTCATCGAGAAGGGAAACAGATTAACCATAAAGCTGTTCAGCGCCTGATGGGAACCCTCTCACTTAAAGCAGCGATTAAGGTCAAGCGATACCGCTCTTACAGAGGAGAGGTAGGGCAAACCGCCCCTAATGTTCTCCAAAGAGATTTCAAGGCTACGCGGCCAAACGAGAAGTGGGTTACCGATGTTACTGAATTTGCAGTCAATGGGCGCAAGCTGTATTTGTCTCCAGTAATAGATCTCTTCAACAACGAAGTTATTTCTTACAGCCTTTCGGAAAGACCAGTGATGAACATGGTTGAGAATATGCTCGATCAGGCATTCAAAAAGCTTAATCCTCACGAGCATCCTGTTCTGCACTCTGACCAGGGATGGCAGTATCGTATGAGAAGATATCAAAATATCCTTAAAGAACATGGTATTAAACAAAGCATGTCCAGAAAAGGCAATTGTCTGGATAATGCTGTGGTGGAGTGTTTCTTTGGAACCTTAAAGTCGGAGTGTTTTTATCTTGATGAGTTCAGTAATATAAGCGAACTGAAGGATGCTGTTACGGAATATATTGAATACTACAACAGCAGAAGAATTAGCCTGAAATTAAAAGGTCTGACTCCAATTGAATATCGGAATCAGACCTATATGCCTCGTGTTTAACTGTCCAACTTTTTGGGGTCAGTACAAGGTGGTGCTTCAGGATGGGCGTTTGTTCGGTAGCCCCATAGACATTCTTAACCGTGCAGCTCCCGTTGCGTTACTGGCGATTGGCATGACGCTGGTGATCGCCACCGGTGGGATTGATCTCTCCGTAGGGGCGGTGATGGCTATCGCCGGAGCCACAACGGCTGCGATGACGGTCGCGGGATTCAGCCTGCCGATTGTTTTGTTAAGCGCCCTGGGCACCGGCATCCTGGCGGGATTGTGGAACGGCATACTGGTAGCGATCCTCAAAATTCAGCCGTTTGTCGCCACTCTGATCCTGATGGTCGCCGGGCGCGGCGTGGCGCAACTGATCACCGCCGGGCAGATCGTCACGTTTAACTCGCCGGATCTCTCATGGTTCGGCAGTGGATCGCTGTTGTTCCTGCCAACGCCGGTCATTATCGCGGTGCTGACGCTTATCCTGTTCTGGCTGTTGACCCGCAAAACGGCGCTGGGGATGTTTATCGAAGCCGTTGGTATCAACATTCGGGCGGCAAAAAATGCCGGGGTAAACACGCGAATCATCGTCATGCTCACTTATGTGTTGAGCGGGCTGTGTGCGGCGATTGCGGGCATTATCGTGGCGGCGGATATTCGCGGTGCCGATGCCAACAACGCTGGGTTATGGCTGGAGCTGGACGCCATTCTCGCGGTGGTGATTGGCGGCGGATCGCTGATGGGCGGGCGCTTTAACCTGCTACTTTCGGTGGTGGGGGCGCTGATTATTCAGGGGATGAACACCGGAATTTTGCTTTCGGGCTTTCCGCCAGAGATGAACCAGGTGGTGAAAGCGGTGGTGGTGCTTTGCGTGCTGATTGTTCAGTCGCAACGCTTTATCAGTCTGATTAAAGGAGTACGTAGCCGTGATAAAACGTAATTTGCCACTGATGATCACCATCGGCGTCTTTGTGTTGGGTTATCTTTACTGCCTGACCCAGTTTCCCGGTTTTGCTTCCACAAGAGTGAT
>ENA-OSCV01000068-OSCV01000068.1-marine-metagenome-genome-assembly--contig:-NODE-68-length-6400-cov-2.452950_pt1 | contig 6400 bp, 4 predicted proteins | sample MGYA00248469_ERZ534192 | MGnify/ENA primary metagenome ERZ534192 (study PRJEB26407, sample SAMN05421519) | marine metagenome | isolation source: Line P, North Pacific Ocean | place: Canada:British Columbia... | reverse complement strand
GGATGGCCATTTCGATAAAGTTTTAAAACAGGCGGTTTAAACCGTTTAACGCAGCTACCCGATAGGCTTCCGCCATCGTCGGGTAGTTAAAGGTGGTGTTGACGAAGTACTCAATAGTGTTGCCGCCACCTTTCTGTTCCATAATCGCCTGACCGATATGAATAATTTCGGCAGCGCGCTCGCCAAAGCAGTGAATACCCAGAATCTCTTTTGTTTCCCGATGGAACAAAATTTTCAGCGTGCCCACGTTCATGCCGACGATTTGTGCGCGTGCCAGATGTTTAAACTGGGCGCGGCCCACTTCATATGGCACTTTCATTGCGGTCAGCTGCTGTTCGGTTTTGCCCACAGAGCTGATTTCCGGGATGGTGTAAATACCGGTAGGGATATCTTCAATCAGATGTGCGGTGGCTTCGCCTTTTACCAGCGCCTGCGCGGCAATGCGCCCCTGGTCATAGGCCGCCGACGCCAGGCTCGGATAACCAATCACGTCGCCCACCGCGTAAACGTGTGGCTGTGCGGTCTGATACATGCTGTTGACCTTCAGCTGTCCGCGGCTGTCAGTTTCTAGCCCAATGTTCTGTAACGCCAGCGAATCGGTATTACCGGTGCGACCGTTGGCATAGAGCAGGCAGTCAGCTTTCAGTTTTTTACCCGACTTCAGATGCATGATCACACCATCGTCACAGCCTTCGATCTTCTCGTACTCTTCGTTGTGACGAATCACTACGCCACTGTTCCAGAAGTGATAGGAGAGAGAATCTGACATCTCTTGATCGAGAAATGCCAGCAGGCGATCGCGGGTGTTGATCAGATCCACTTTTACATCCATACCGCGGAAGATCGACGCATATTCACAGCCGATCACTCCAGCACCATAGATAAGTACATGGCGCGGTTCGTGGTGCATGCTGAGAATTGAGTCGCTGTCGTAAATGCGTGGATGGGTGAAATCAACATCTGTTGGATGATATGGACGAGAGCCGCAGGCAATAACAAATTTTTCAGCGGTTAGTGTTTCAACGCTGCCGTCCGGGCAATCCAGCGCCAACGTATGCTCGTCAACAAAGCGAGCGTTTCCCTGCAATATTTCACAGTGATTACGTTCGTAAAATCCCTGACGCATGCGCGTTTGTTGATTAATCACGTTATCGGCATGGTTAAGGATATCGGCAAAAGAAGAGCGGAGCAGTCGGGAATGGTCGCTGTAAAGTGGGTTTTGATTGAATTCTATAATGCGGCTGACGGCGTGACGGAGAGCTTTCGACGGGATGGTGCCCCAGTGGGTGCAACCGCCGCCAACATTTTGATAACGCTCGATAACTGCGACGCGCGCACCTTGCTTAACCAGGCCCATTGCAGCGCCTTCGCCGCCGGGGCCGGAACCTATTACTATGGCATCGTAATCGTAGGAATGTGGCATGGTAGGGCTTACCTGTTCTTATACATAAAAGCAACAGAATGGTAACATTTTATCGCGGGTAAGCCAATTGATCCCCGTCATTTATCTGGCTATATCCTGAGCGGCCTTTGCTTTGTCTGTTTCTTACTTTTGCCCTGACGTTTTATTGGATTTTTATCGACGATACTCTCCGTTTAAGCGGCAGGTTTCCGCTGTACGTAAAAGAACCGGCCAAAGAATTGCAGTAAATATGTTTTATTGCGTTACCGTTCATTCACAATACTGGAGCAATCCAGTATGTTCATTCTCTGGTATAGTGCCAGCAGTACTTTTGGCAAGGATTCAGACATCGTGATGGGCGTAAGAGCGCAACAAAAAGAAAAAACCCGCCGTTCGCTGGTGGAAGCCGCATTTAGCCAATTAAGTGCTGAACGCAGCTTCGCCAGCCTGAGTTTGCGTGAAGTGGCGCGTGAAGCGGGCATTGCTCCCACCTCTTTTTATCGGCATTTCCGCGACGTAGACGAACTGGGTCTGACCATGGTTGATGAGAGCGGTTTAATGCTACGCCAACTCATGCGCCAGGCGCGTCAGCGTATCGCCAAAGGCGGGAGTGTGATCCGCACCTCGGTCTCCACATTTATGGAGTTCATCGGTAATAATCCTAACGCCTTCCGGTTATTATTGCGGGAACGCTCCGGCACCTCCGCTGCGTTTCGTGCCGCCGTTGCGCGTGAAATTCAGCACTTCATTGCGGAACTTGCGGACTATCTGGAACTCGAAAACCATATGCCGCGTGCGTTTACTGAAGCGCAAGCCGAAGCAATGGTGACAATTGTCTTCAGTGCGGGTGCCGAGGCGTTGGACGTCGGCGTCGAACAACGTCGGCAATTAGAAGAGCGACTGGTACTGCAACTGCGAATGATTTCGAAAGGGGCTTATTACTGGTATCGCCGTGAACAAGAGAAAACCGCAATTATTCCGGGAAATGTGAAGGACGAGTAATGAAACAAGCAAATCAAGATAGAGGTACGCTGCTGCTGGCGTTAGTTGCTGGCTTATCGATTAATGGTACTTTCGCAGCGCTGTTTAGCTCCATTGTGCCATTTTCTGTATTCCCGATTATTTCCCTGGTGCTGACGGTTTACTGCCTGCATCAACGTTATCTTAATCGCACTATGCCGGTAGGCTTGCCGGGTCTGGCAGCTGCCTGTTTTATTCTCGGCGTACTGCTGTACAGCACGGTAGTTCGTGCGGAATATCCGGATATCGGCTCTAACTTCTTCCCGGCAGTACTCTCCGTCATTATGGTGTTCTGGATTGGCGCGAAGATGCGTAACCGTAAGCAGGAAGTTGCTGAGTAATCGGTATTATGCCGGATGCTGGCGCATCCGGCATGGGTTTTACTTCGCGGTCAGTAATACGCCGCACTCCATATGGTGCGTGTAGGGGAACTGATCAAACAGAGCCAGACGTTCGACCTTGTGCGTCTGGCTTAATGTTTCCAGATTCTTGCATAACGTTTCCGGGTTACAGGAGATGTACAAAATACGCGGATACGCCTGCACCATTTTCTCGGTTTCACTGTCCAGACCGCTGCGCGGAGGGTCGACAAAAATGGTTTCGCACTGATAACTCTTTAAGTCGATCCCTTGCAGGCGGTTAAACTCGCGCACACCATTCATCGCCTGAGTAAATTCTTCTGCCGCCATACGAATAATTTGTACGTTATCAATATGGTTAGCTGCGATGTTGTATTGCGCAGCAGCAACCGACGGCTTAGCGATTTCGGTGGCTAATACCCGATCAAAATTACGCGCCAGCGCTAATGAAAAGTTACCGTTGCCGCAGTACAGCTCCAGTAAATCGCCTTTTGAGCCTTTGGTTACGTCCAGCGCCCATTCCAGCATCTGAATATTCATCGCCGCGTTCGGCTGGGTAAAGCTGTTTTCTACCTGACGGTAGATCATCTCTTTCCCTGCGACCGGCAGACGTTCATCGATGTGATCCTGATCCAGCTCGATTTTGGTTTTCGTTGCCCGACCAATCAGATGCACATTCAGATTCTGCGCGCGCAGTGCATCGCGCAGGGCCTCCGCTTCCTGACGCCACTCATCATCCAGCTTCTTATGGTATAGCAGGGAAACCACCGCCTGATTACTCAGTGTAGTGAGGTAATCAATCTGGAACAACTTGTGGCGCAGAACGGGATTATTACGCACACCCGCAATCATCGCCGTCATCAACTGGTTGATAAGTTCACTGGCGGCGGGGAAGCTATCCACGCGGATGCGGCTTTTGGTTTGTTGATCGAAAATGATGTGATACAGGTCATCGCCATCGTGCCAGATGCGGAACTCCGCGCGCATCCGGTAATGACTGACCGGCGAGCGAAACACTTCCGGAACCAGGTCAGAAAACGGTGCCATCATACTTTGCAAACGTACCACTTTTTCGGCTAACTGCGCTTCATACTGTTCTGTTGGAAGGTGTTCGGGGGTCATGATGTATCCTGAAAAATTAAAGTACGCGGCGATTGTAGGGATTGCTCATCAGATGTCCAGATCTTGATGAATTCCTATTTGTGAGCTACGTCTGGACAGTAACTTGTTACAACCTGTAGCATCCACTTGCCGGTCCTGTGAGTTAATAGGGAATCCAGTGCGAATCTGGAGCTGACGCGCAGCGGTAAGGAAAGGTGCGATGATTGCGTTATGCGGACACTGCCATTCGGTGGGAAGTCATCATCTCTTAGTATCTTAGATACCCCTCCAAGCCCGAAGACCTGCCGGCCAACGTCGCATCTGGTTCTCATCATCGCGTAATATTGATGAAACCTGCGGCATCCTTCTTCTATTGTGGATGCTTTACAATGATTAAAAAAGCTTCGCTGCTGACGGCGTGTTCCGTCACGGCATTTTCCGCTTGGGCACAGGATACCAGCCCGGATACTCTCGTCGTTACTGCTAACCGTTTTGAACAGCCGCGCAGCACTGTGCTTGCACCAACCACCGTTGTGACCCGTCAGGATATCGACCGCTGGCAGTCGACCTCGGTCAATGATGTGCTGCGCCGTCTTCCGGGCGTCGATATCACCCAAAACGGCGGTTCAGGTCAGCTCTCATCTATTTTTATTCGCGGTACAAATGCCAGTCATGTGTTGGTGTTAATTGATGGCGTACGCCTGAATCTGGCGGGGGTGAGTGGTTCTGCCGACCTTAGCCAGTTCCCTATTGCGCTTGTCCAGCGTGTTGAATATATCCGTGGGCCGCGCTCCGCTGTTTATGGTTCCGATGCAATAGGCGGGGTGGTGAATATCATCACGACGCGCGATGAACCCGGAACGGAAATTTCAGCAGGGTGGGGAAGCAATAGTTATCAGAACTATGATGTCTCTACGCAGCAACAACTGGGGGATAAGACACGGGTAACGCTGTTGGGCGATTATGCCCATACTCATGGTTATGATGTTGTTGCCTATGGTAATACCGGAACGCAAGCGCAGACAGATAACGATGGTTTTTTAAGTAAAACGCTTTATGGCGCGCTGGAGCATAACTTTACTGATGCCTGGAGCGGCTTTGTGCGCGGCTATGGCTATGATAACCGTACCAATTATGACGCGTATTATTCTCCCGGTTCACCGTTGCTCGATACCCGTAAACTCTATAGCCAAAGTTGGGACGCCGGGCTGCGCTATAACGGCGAACTGATTAAATCACAACTCATTACCAGCTATAGCCATAGCAAAGATTACAACTACGATCCCCATTATGGTCGTTATGATTCGTCGGCGACGCTCGATGAGATGAAGCAATACACCGTCCAGTGGGCAAACAATGTCATCGTTGGTCACGGTAGTATTGGTGCGGGTGTCGACTGGCAGAAACAGACTACGACGCCGGGTACAGGTTATGTTGAGGATGGATATGATCAACGTAATACCGGCATCTATCTGACCGGGCTGCAACAAGTCGGCGATTTTACCTTTGAAGGCGCAGCACGCAGTGACGATAACTCACAGTTTGGTCGTCATGGAACCTGGCAAACCAGCGCCGGTTGGGAATTCATCGAAGGTTATCGCTTCATTGCTTCCTACGGGACATCTTATAAGGCACCAAATCTGGGGCAACTGTATGGCTTCTACGGAAATCCGAATCTGGACCCGGAGAAAAGCAAACAGTGGGAAGGCGCGTTTGAAGGCTTAACCGCTGGGGTGAACTGGCGTATTTCCGGATATCGTAACGATGTCAGTGACTTGATCGATTATGATGATCACACCCTGAAATATTACAACGAAGGGAAAGCGCGGATTAAGGGCGTCGAGGCGACCGCCAATTTTGATACCGGACCACTGACGCATACTGTGAGTTATGATTATGTCGATGCGCGCAATGCGATTACCGACACGCCGTTGTTACGCCGTGCTAAACAGCAGGTGAAATACCAGCTCGACTGGCAGTTGTATGACTTCGACTGGGGTATTACTTATCAGTATTTAGGCACTCGCTATGATAAGGATTACTCATCTTATCCTTATCAAACCGTTAAAATGGGCGGTGTGAGCTTGTGGGATCTTGCGGTTGCGTATCCGGTCACCTCTCACCTGACAGTTCGTGGTAAAATAGCCAACCTGTTCGACAAAGATTATGAGACAGTCTATGGCTACCAAACTGCAGGACGGGAATACACCTTGTCTGGCAGCTACACCTTCTGAACCACGTCCCACCGTGCTGGTGTTTGACTCCGGCGTCGGTGGGTTGTCGGTCTATGACGAGATCCGGCATCTCTTACCGGATCTCCATTACATTTATGCTTTCGATAACGTCGCTTTCCCGTATGGCGAAAAAAGCGAAGCGTTTATTGTTGAGCGAGTGGTGGCAATTGTCACCGCGGTGCAAGAACGTTATCCCCTTGCGCTGGCTGTGGTCGCTTGCAACACTGCCAGTACCGTTTCACTTCCTGCATTACGCGAAAAGTTCGACTTCCCGGTTGTTGGTG
>ENA-OSCV01000060-OSCV01000060.1-marine-metagenome-genome-assembly--contig:-NODE-60-length-6759-cov-3.050434_pt1 | contig 6759 bp, 8 predicted proteins | sample MGYA00248469_ERZ534192 | MGnify/ENA primary metagenome ERZ534192 (study PRJEB26407, sample SAMN05421519) | marine metagenome | isolation source: Line P, North Pacific Ocean | place: Canada:British Columbia... | reverse complement strand
ATATAACCTTGAGCCACATCAACATTGAGTCAGATTATTATTCAAACCAACATTCGCACACATTTTAAGTATTGCTGATAGAAACCATTCTCATTATCATTGTGTTGTTGATTATTTAATCTCTCCTTTGTTGGCAAATCATCTGGTCTCATGTCGCTGTCAAACGCCCCATGAGGTAGTTATCCAGTTAATGAGAAACAAGTAGGCACCTATGCAATACACTCCAGATACTGCGTGGAAAATCACTGGCTTTTCCCGTGAAATCAGCCCGGCATATCGCCAAAAACTGCTTTCTCTTGGCATGTTACCTGGCTCCTCTTTTAATGTGGTGCGCGTCGCTCCACTCGGCGACCCCATTCATATCGAAACCCGTCGTGTGAGCCTGGTATTACGCAAAAAAGATCTGGCCTTATTAGAAGTGGAAGCGGTTTCCTGTTAATACGGTGATAACAACAATGAAAAAATTAACCATTGGCTTAATTGGTAATCCAAATTCTGGCAAGACAACGTTATTTAACCAGCTCACTGGCTCACGTCAGCGTGTAGGTAACTGGGCTGGCGTTACCGTCGAACGTAAAGAAGGGCAATTCTCCACCACCGATCATCAGGTCACGCTGGTGGACCTGCCCGGCACCTATTCTCTGACCACCATCTCATCGCAGACCTCGCTCGATGAGCAAATCGCCTGTCACTACATTTTGAGTGGCGACGCCGACCTGCTGATTAACGTGGTGGATGCGTCTAACCTTGAGCGTAACCTGTACCTGACGCTACAACTGCTGGAACTCGGCATTCCCTGCATTGTGGCACTGAACATGCTCGACATTGCCGAGAAGCAAAATATTCGTATTGAAATTGATGCTCTGTCGGCGCGTCTGGGCTGTCCGGTGATCCCGCTGGTTTCAACCCGTGGTCGCGGTATTGAAGCGCTCAAGCTGGCGATTGATCGCTATAAAGCTAACGAGAATGTGGAACTGGTGCATTACGCACAGCCGCTGCTCAACGAAGCAGATTCACTGGCAAAAGTGATGCCTTCCGACATCCCGCTGAAACAACGTCGCTGGCTGGGCCTGCAAATGCTGGAAGGCGATATCTACAGCCGCGCCTACGCCGGTGAAGCGTCGCAGCATCTGGATGCCGCCCTCGCCCGTCTGCGTAATGAGATGGACGATCCGGCGCTGCACATTGCCGATGCGCGTTACCAGTGCATTGCTGCCATCTGTGATGTGGTAAGCAACACCCTGACGGCAGAACCCAGCCGTTTCACCACTGCGGTAGATAAAATCGTGCTCAACCGTTTCCTCGGTCTGCCGATTTTCCTCTTTGTGATGTACCTGATGTTCCTGCTGGCTATCAACATCGGCGGGGCGTTACAGCCGCTGTTTGACGTCGGCTCCGTGGCGCTATTTGTGCATGGTATTCAATGGATTGGCTACACGCTCCACTTCCCGGACTGGCTGACTATCTTCCTCGCCCAGGGCCTGGGTGGCGGCATTAACACCGTGCTGCCACTGGTGCCGCAGATTGGCATGATGTACCTGTTCCTCTCCTTCCTTGAGGACTCCGGGTATATGGCGCGTGCGGCGTTTGTGATGGACCGTCTGATGCAGGCGCTGGGCTTGCCGGGGAAATCCTTTGTGCCGCTGATCGTCGGTTTCGGTTGTAACGTACCGTCGGTAATGGGTGCACGTACGCTTGATGCACCGCGTGAACGTCTGATGACCATCATGATGGCACCGTTTATGTCCTGCGGCGCGCGTCTGGCTATCTTCGCAGTATTCGCGGCTGCCTTCTTCGGGCAGAACGGTGCGCTGGCGGTCTTCTCGCTGTATATGCTGGGTATTGTGATGGCGGTGCTGACTGGCCTGATGCTCAAGTACACCATCATGCGCGGTGAAGCGACGCCGTTTGTCATGGAGTTGCCGGTCTATCATGTACCACACGTTAAAAGCCTGATTATCCAGACCTGGCAGCGTCTGAAAGGCTTCGTTCTGCGTGCTGGTAAAGTGATCATCATCGTCAGCATTTTCCTGAGCGCTTTCAACAGCTTCTCGCTGAGCGGGAAAATCGTCGATAACATCAACGACTCGGCGCTGGCGTCCGTCAGCCGGGTGATCACCCCGGTCTTCAAGCCAATTGGCGTGCATGAAGATAACTGGCAGGCAACGGTTGGCCTGTTTACAGGTGCCATGGCGAAAGAAGTGGTAGTGGGTACGCTCAACACCCTCTACACCGCAGAAAATATTCAGGACGAAGAGTTCAATCCGGCAGAATTTAACCTCGGTGAAGAGCTGTTCAGTGCGATAGATGAAACCTGGCAGAGCCTGAAAGACACCTTCAGCCTTAGCGTACTGATGAACCCCATTGAAGCCAGCAAAGGCGACGGCGAAATGGGTACCGGGGCGATGGGCGTGATGGATCAGAAATTCGGTAGCGCAGCAGCAGCTTACAGCTACCTGATTTTCGTCCTGCTGTATGTACCATGTATCTCGGTGATGGGGGCTATCGCCCGTGAATCAAGCCGTGGCTGGATGGGCTTCTCCATCCTGTGGGGGCTGAATATCGCTTACTCACTGGCAACATTGTTCTATCAGGTCGCCAGCTACAGTCAGCATCCAACTTACAGCCTGGTGTGCATTCTGGCGGTTATCCTGTTTAACATCGTGGTTATCGGTCTGCTGCGCCGCGCGCGTAGCCGGGTGGATATCGAACTGCTGGCAACCCGCAAGTCGGTAAGCAGTTGCTGCGCAGCCAGCACCACCGGTGATTGCCATTAATGGCTTCACTTATTCAGGTGCGCGATTTGCTGGCGTTACGGGGCCGTATGGAAGCGGCCCAGATAAGCCAGACATTGAACACTCCACAGCCAATGATTAACGCCATGCTGCAACAACTGGAAAGTATGGGCAAAGCCGTGCGGATTCAGGAAGAACCTGACGGCTGCCTCTCTGGCAGTTGTAAAAGCTGCCCGGAAGGAAAAGCCTGTCTGCGCGAGTGGTGGGCGCTGCGTTAACCTTACTCCATCGCCTGTTTTGGAAAGCCCGGTATGCGTCTGCATCCGGGCTTTTTTGCGTGCGGCTTTCCATAAAAATGCAACTCTTGCAGCACGGCGTAAGTTCCTTTGAAAGCATCTCGCAGGGATGAAAACTCGCTAATACACAGGTGTGGAGTGGCGCGTAGAGTCGCGGCATTCAAACAACAGGTGAAGGAACGCCATGAGCAAAAAGCAGAGTTCCACCCCACACGATGCGCTGTTCAAACTCTTTTTACGCCAACCGGACACGGCTCGTGATTTTCTTGCGTTTCATTTACCGGCACCCATTCACGCGCTTTGTGATATGAAAACCCTCAAGCTGGAGTCGAGCAGCTTTATTGATGACGATCTGCGTGAAAGCTATTCCGATGTGCTGTGGTCGGTGAAAACGGAACAAGGACCAGGATACATCTATTGTCTGATTGAACATCAAAGCACCTCAAACAAACTGATCGCATTTCGCATGATGCGTTACGCTATTGCCGCAATGCAAAATCACCTTGATGCTGGATACAAAACGTTTCCGATGGTGGTGCCATTGTTGTTTTACCACGGTATTGAAAGCCCCTATCCCTATTCGCTGTGTTGGCTGGATTGTTTCGCCGATCCCAAACTGGCAAGGCAGCTTTATGCCTCCGCATTTCCGCTGATTGATGTCACCGTCATGCCTGATGATGAAATCATGCAGCACCGACGTATGGCGCTGCTGGAGTTAATTCAAAAACATATTCGTCAACGCGACCTGATGGGGCTGGTAGAGCAAATGGCCTGCTTATTAAGTAGTGGATACGCTAATGACAGACAAATCAAAGGGCTGTTTAATTACATACTGCAAACTGGCGACGCTGTACGTTTTAACGATTTTATCGACGGCGTTGCCGAACGTTCACCAAAACACAAGGAGAGTTTAATGACTATTGCGGAAAGATTGCGGCAGGAGGGGGAACAATCCAAAGCCCTGCATATAGCCAAAATAATGCTTGAATCCGGAGTTCCTCTTGCAGACATCATGCGCTTTACCGGGCTGTCAGAAGAAGAGTTGGCTGCGGCGAGTCAGTAAAGTTCTGTCTCGCCATTTCAAAAGCCACCTACACCCTCTGCTTCAACGCCACCAGCAGGTGACAAAACTCGGCCGGATGCGAAATAAATGGCGCATGGGCCGCTTTGGCGAAGATATATGATTCGCTGTGAGGCCAAAGTTTATCCAGCATCGGCACCACTTTGCGCGGCACCAGACCGTCGAGATAGCCATACAATCGCAAAAACGGCATGGACACGTTTTGCAGCGGCTGACGGAGATCGACCGTTTTCAGGATTTCCAGCCCGCCATTAAGCACGTCAACCTCCGGCATCGGTAACGCCAGAACGGTTTTCTTCAACGCCCGCGCATCCTGGCGCGCCGTTTCAGTCCCCATGGTTTGTAACGCCAGGAACCGCTCCACTGTACGCTGAAAATCATCACTGAGTTGCTGCTGAAATCCCGCCAGCACGTCCGGTTTTATCCCCGGCCACTCGTCACGAGCACTAAAACAAGGTGACGACGCCACGGTGACCAGCGCCTGAACACGCTCGGGATGGGTTAACGCAATCTGGCTTGCCACCAGCCCGCCCAGACTCCAGCCTAACCAAATGGCTTTATCAGGTGCCTGTTGCAGCACGGCTTCGGCCATATCAGCAAGTGACAGCGCACCAAATCCCCGGCTACGCCCGAAGCCGGGCAGGTCAACAAGGTGCAGCGTAAAATGCGAGCTAAGTTCCTCGTCAATGCAACGCCACACTTCGGCATTCAGTCCCCATCCGTGCAGCAGCACAAGATGAACATTCCCCTGACCTTTGGTCTGCCACCAGATGTTATTCATCCGCTATTGTTCTCTTTTGACTTACAAGGATGAACATATGCTAACAGTACCGGGATTATGCTGGCTATGCCGAATGCCACTGGCGTTAGGTCATTGGGGGATTTGTTCGGTCTGTTCACGCGCCACCCGCACAGATAAAACGTTATGCCCACAATGTGGATTACCCGCCACACACTCCCATCTTCCCTGCGGTCGCTGCCTGCAAAAACCGCCGCCCTGGCAAAGACTGGTCACGGTTGCCGACTATGCGCCGCCGTTAAGTCCGCTTATCCACCAGCTTAAATTTTCCCGGCGCAGTGAAATCGCCAGCGCCCTGTCACGTCTGTTACTATTGGAAGTCTTACACGCTCGTCGCACCACCGGGTTGCAATTGCCGGATCGCATCGTCAGCGTTCCGTTATGGCAGCGGCGTCACTGGCGTCGGGGATTTAATCAGAGCGATTTGCTGTGTCAGCCGTTATCACGCTGGTTGCACTGCCAATGGGATAGCGAAGCCGTCACACGTACACTGGCCACTGCGACCCAGCATTTTCTCAGTGCCCGGCTGCGCAAGCGCAACCTGAAAAATGCCTTTCGTCTTGAATTGCCCGTGCAAGGTCGCCATATGGTGATTGTGGATGATGTCGTTACCACCGGAAGTACCGTCGCAGAGATTGCGCAGTTGCTTTTACGCAATGGTGCGGCGGCTGTCCAGGTCTGGTGCCTTTGTCGAACCTTGTAGAGCCTCGATGATGGGCGTATTATAACCAACTAAAATAGTCAACTATTAGGCCATTACTATGATCCGTATTTCCGATGCTGCACAAGCGCACTTTGCCAAACTGCTGGCAAATCAGGAAGAAGGGACACAAATCCGCGTATTTGTGATTAACCCTGGCACGCCTAACGCTGAATGTGGCGTTTCTTATTGTCCGCCGGACGCTGTGGAAGCCACCGACACAGCCCTGAAATTTGACCTGCTGACCGCGTATGTTGATGAGTTAAGCGCACCATACCTGGAAGATGCAGAGATCGATTTTGTTACCGACCAGTTGGGTTCCCAGTTAACGCTGAAAGCCCCGAACGCCAAAATGCGTAAAGTGGCAGACGATGCACCGCTGATGGAGCGCGTGGAGTATATGCTGCAGTCGCAGATCAACCCACAGCTTGCTGGTCACGGTGGTCGCGTTTCGCTGATGGAAATCACCGAAGACGGTTACGCCATTCTGCAATTTGGCGGCGGCTGTAACGGTTGTTCCATGGTCGATGTGACGCTGAAAGAAGGGATCGAGAAGCAGCTGCTGAACGAATTCCCGGAGCTGAAAGGTGTGCGCGATCTCACCGAACACCAGCGCGGCGAACACTCCTACTACTAAGTTATCCCCTCTTTTGTAGATTGCCCGATGCGACGCTAAAGCGTCATTTCGGGCCTACGTTGAACATGTGCCAGACGTTGGCGCAGCATTGCTTTGTCAAATCCTCGGTTCGTTTCCCCGCGATAATATGACCAACCTCTCATAATTTAAATTTACCCCGCTCTGGTGATTCTCAAACGCCAGATGTTACCCGTATCATTCACATGGGTACCAAACATACTCCTGACATCTGACTACAATAATTAGTTTTAGTGGGTATCAGTCGTGGTGCCGCAATATCTCTGTTCCCGATTGGGATAATTAGAGTTTGTCGTCAGAAAATTGACGTTACCCATAACAAATGAAAGGCCAGGTAAATCATGCCATTAGTCATTGTTGCTATCGGTGTAATCTTGTTGTTGCTCCTGATGATCCGCTTCAAAATGAACGGCTTCATCGCTCTCGTCCTCGTGGCGCTTGCTGTTGGATTAATGCAAGGAATGCCGCTGGATAAAGTTAGATCGTAAGAGCA
>ENA-OSCV01000002-OSCV01000002.1-marine-metagenome-genome-assembly--contig:-NODE-2-length-34838-cov-132.899197_pt1 | contig 34838 bp, 32 predicted proteins | sample MGYA00248469_ERZ534192 | MGnify/ENA primary metagenome ERZ534192 (study PRJEB26407, sample SAMN05421519) | marine metagenome | isolation source: Line P, North Pacific Ocean | place: Canada:British... | reverse complement strand
ATTACGCCAAGCTATTTAGGTGAGACTATAGAATACTCAAGCTTGCATGCCTGCAGGTCGACTCTAGAGGATCCCACGCATCAATTCAGGATGCCACTGAACGGCCAAAAATGCATCAGGAATTTTTGTATCTTCTATTGCTTCAATTAATCCATCGTCAGACCAAGAAACTGGTTTTAAACCACTACCTAGGGTACGAATTCCTTGATGATGGGTACTTGTTATTTCTGAATCATCCTCACCAATAACTTTATTTATTAAGCTATTTTTTTCTAGCTTTACTGTATGGTGCGCACACTCTCCATTAAATTCTCCATGATAAACGGAACCATCTAATTGTTCGGTCAAATCTTCATAAAGTGTACCGCCGCGGATCACATTAATGTGCTGCATACCAACACATATGGCCAACATCGGTTTTCTTAAATTATACATTGCTAGGAAAATATTTCTATCAAACTTTTCTCGTTCTGTCCCCATAACATCCGAATCCAGTAACTCTGGGTGATTACCATTATATATATTATTGGGGATATCAGGACCTCCAACTAGAAGTAATCCGTCAATAGCTTGTGCAATTTCGTTGATCGAGTCATCTTGATTAGGATAGTGGAGCGTAACCGGTATATCGCCGGCTGCCCAAATTGCAGTGAAATAGCGGTCCTTTGAACCATTCCACATAGCATCACTGTATTCAAAATAATATGGATTTAATCCTATCAGTGGTTTCTTCATTATTTGGCCCGTAGAAATTCAATAATCGGTTTTCGATCATTATCAAAATCGTCTTGCATAAATATGGCTGGAATTCCTCGTTCATTAATCATATTAAGGTATGGCGTAAATAAATCTTGTTCATTATCTATATGCAGACTTTCAGATCTTATCTTTAAACCATCGATGGCTAAAAATGAAAATATATTGATCCATTCCATCATACTTTTCCCAGTTGGACCAATGCTCGAAGGACTTAAAATACATGCATTCGCATTGGCAAATTTTCTTTCATCTACAGACCATCGAGAAAATATTTTCCCTAATTGATCCCGTATTGTATCGACAGTTAGTAACCCAACCCAAAAAGCTGCAGGTGCCATTTCAAAACCTGTGGGCGGTCGGTCAGTACCCCGAACCTCCAAAACATGTTTTTTAAAACGAACATGTGTAAATATCTGATGCAGAGCAATATTTATTTTATGTTCATTTAGCAGATCAGATTGATCTAAAGCTTGCAACCACTGTTTTAAAGAACCATCAAACTTTTTTATGTCATTACCGGCCGAAACAGTAAAAATTGATGGTGCATCTAATACTATATCTACAAATTTATCTAATAATTGCTCCTTACTATGTATACCATGATCAAACAAATCTCCACATCTTGAAGGATCTGTATCATTCCAAAAGTTGTAACGATGATTGGAATTATTAGCCGGTTTTCCAGCCATAAATGGACCGTTGGCAAACATTAACACACAAAAGGGGGTTAAACAATCTGCTAGGAAAGCCATTTCTTCAGCATCTGTTTTGGATAAAATATCAATATTTACTTGAACGCTTGTTGTATTTCTCATCATCCAAGGTCCGTGTTTCCCTGTCCGAAGAAATAATTCATGCATCAGCTTATATTTCTTATGATCAATAAATTCTATCTCACTAGGTAAATAGATCGGCTCAACTGCTAAATCAATCGTTTCCAGTTGGTTAGTAGTAAAAAGCTGGTTTAATCTTGTTTGGTGACTATTTAACTCGATTTGCACATCATGCAATGACCGACGTGGGGTGGACGCCCATTCGATTTGACCACCCGGTTCAATTGAATAATAAGCCTTATACTTATCGTCCACCTGAAGATCAATTAAGTTCTTAAGCAAATCAGAAGCAGAATATTCACTTCCAGGATTTACCGGTAGCCGTCTACCCTTCATATCATAAATGAAATCCTCTAGCTCAACACCGATCATTCTATCCTTCCCAGTTTCAAGGGGTGCTAGTATTACGTTTTTTATTTTTTCTTTTAATTCCATTTGAGACTCAAAAAACGATGTTGTTTAATAAATTAAAAAAAACCCCTACAATGAAAGGGGTCAAAAGTTTTAATTGAATTAATTGAGGATTTATTCCACCATTTCTCCGCCACCCACATAATCCTCCAGATTAAATGCGCCATCTTTTTCCATCTGCTTGGCGGCCTGTACAACACCTTTGCGGGCATTATCTACCTCCCGCTTAGATACTGCCCCTTCGATTGGTTCATACATAGCCTGTTTTTTCTGCGGTAAGTTTTCAATCACTCTTGATACTACGGCTTCATCCATACCTTTCATCGACATAGCAATAAGATCTAATTCTACCGAATTCATAAGATCACGAATAATATTATCTGGAAAATATTCAAATATATCTTCCCATTTTAGGTGGTATTTCTTTATTTCATCAGCGAGGGCTGGCGCCTCCCGTGATATAGCCTCAAGATATTTGGATTCGTCATCTGGTTCCATCTCGCCTAATATTTCCGCAACCTCTTTACCACCGCCCCGTGAGAAGGCAACTGTTTTTGGCAGAAAATGAGACTTCTCTTGCAGGTCTGATGCAACACTAACTATTGCTCCCAAAGGAACCTCATTTAGGGTTCCCATTTCAATAAGAACGCGACCCTTCTCTTCTGGGTCCAAACGATCTAAAACTTGTTTTCGCTTCTCAGCACTAACCTGAGCCATTACAATTGCTTTAACTTTTGTATCCTCTGGTAACACCATAGATATTAGTTGTTCATCGGTTAATTCATCTAGGAATTCAAACGGTTTCTTAGGTTCATCTTCGCCACCTTCCTCGGCTTGGAATTTCTCACTTACAAAACTATAGTAAAATTCCTCTATAACTCGCTTTTTAACTCCAAAAGAAACACTATCCAGATCCCGTGCAACTGAACGAATTTTCCTTATATCTGTCTTCGATAGTTCCTTTAAAAGTGTAATTGATAGACCTTCACCAAGAATAGTAAACAAAATAGCCACTTTTTGTAAGCCAGACAGTCTTTTTACATCGATGATCATATACTGACCTCTTTATTTCTTCTTTTTCTTCTTTTTACCAGAATCCTCTTCCTCCGGTTCTTCTGGAGGTGGTTCTGGCTCAGGGACGACATCATCTTCCAGCCATTCTTTGACAATACGTGTGGCAGTTTTAGGTTGTCCTACACTCATAGATACAACTGATTGGCGCATCTCGCCAATCTCACTTCTAATAACATCTGGGTCTTCATTTGTTTCTTGACTTTCTTTCTTGGTAGCCAGACTACCATTTTTACCCTTTTTTTTTCTTCTTCGAGGAGGTCCATAAAGCCACGGAGGAGGAGGAGGGAGCGTTTTCTTTTTATTAAACAGTAGTACCATAACCAAAACAAGTAGTATTAAAACCAGAGCGCCCAATATGGAAACCAATATGATCATCGCGGAAGAGCTTTCTACCTGTTCAAGTTCCTGTTCCAGATCGAGCTGAACAGAATCTAGCATAGCAATCTTCTGCGTAAGTTGTGAATCTATTCCTGTCTTTTGTGTTTGCTCGGCATATACTAACGCTTCTTTCAAAGAAATAATTTCGCCTTTTAAATCCCCTAATTGCAGTGAATCCCGCAACAATTTAGTTTTTCTTTCATATTCAAATTTATTTCTTAGGTTCGCTTGTTCTAATTCATTTAACCGATTCTTAAATGCTGTCATAGGTTCACTTACGGCATCCTCGATGGATTTTTTCATACCACCACTTTCCCCAGATTGTAATTGCTCTAGCTTATCAGCAATATTCTTGAGGAGTACCTGTTCCGCACTTTTTTCATCGCGACGTTCCTTGAAGGATGCGGTCATTATGCTTAACACATCACCTCTCGTGCGGTCAAATCGTGATGCCACCATTACAACCTGGCGAATATTCTCAATTAACTCCGGGGCAGCACCCTCTTGTAAAATTATGCTAATTTGAATACGTTTCACAGCAGCCACAGCAGGGACCCTATGTGTTAGTGTCTTTGATTGTACTCTCTCGCCAGCCATAGTGGGTTCTTGGATTGGTACAACCATGTCGGGACCGGCCTGACCCCGTGCTGCAGATTCCTGAGAGACTTGCGGTTCGGCTTCAACTTCAAAATCAAAACCGGGAATAGGAAGCCCCATGCTGGATAATTCAGTATCTTTACCAGATCCATCTCCTGGAGCCGCTTCACCAATTATGGTTGTAAGTTGTTCTAGTGCAGATGCTTCATCATAAATGGGACGGTCACCTGGTATAATCGTAATTTGTTCTTCCTTTTCACCAGTAATTTCAATATTAACATCCACATCAATTACATACTTTTGATCATCAATGATTTTGGAAAGCGCATCGCCTATGCGTTCCCTAAGACCGTTTTCAACCATTAGTTTCTGGGTTAAATAACTGGAGGTTTGCTGGCCTAACAATAAAGTCAGGCTAAATAAGAAAACCCAAATGAAAGGATGTATTTTATACCCCTTCTTCATATTACACTCCTTGTATAATTCTTAAACATACTTTAATTAATTGTTACCCATCATTTTCTACATAACTAGTTGTGTGATGCGAGGGTTTCAAAAATGTTATTTCAATTCGTCTATTCCTACCTTTATTATCTGGCGTATCATTTAATTCCAAAATGGTTTTTCTATCTATTTGCTGTGTCAGGTTTTGAGCTTGACCCCTTGGAACCCAATCAGCATATCCCGCAGCAACCAACCGGGTCGGGTTGACTCCCTGATCAATAACATTTCTTACCACTGCCGAGCCGCGTGCCGTAGACAACTCCCAATTTGATGGAAACCGTTTTTGATATGCTTTGGGCAATGCATCGCTATCTGTGTGCCCTGCAATTTCAATTTGAAAGATTGAATTCTTAATCTCAGGTACTATTTTTTCTGATAATAATTCCTTTAGACCTGGGCTTATTCCAGCGCTTCCAGATCCAAAACTAAAATCACCGCTAATCTCTAATGTAACACCTTTAGAACTAGTGGTGACCTCAACGGGAGGATCTCCTTTACTATCCTTCATTTCTGCTTCAATTTTTTCTACCATTTCATCTAATGATGCTTTTACTTGCGAAAGTTTTGTCGCTACTTTATCAAACTCTCCTTCTAGTTCAGCTGCACCTTCCTTTTTTATCTTACTTCCTAACGATTTACCAGTGGAGTTTGCCATCTCCATAATCTTTACAGGGTCCATTGTTGATAACGCAGCTAACAATACAAAAAAGGCAAAAAGTAAGGTCATCATATCTGCAAATGTGCCGAACCATCCAGGCAGTCCTTCATCGACAAGACCCATTCCTTTTACAATACCAGCCTTAAACGCTTTTTTTTCGCCAGGAGTTTTCGCCATTTATACTATCCTTCTGTCTTCCATTCTGCAGGTGGTATGAATGAATTGAGTTTTTCCCTAACAATTAGGGGGTGTTTTTTCTGATGTATCAACCGAGATGCCTCCACCAGTAAAGACTGAAGGGTTGTATTCGTTGAAATTCTAACATTTATTTTATCAGCCATTGGTAAGAAAAATAGGTTAGCAAAAACAGCGCCATAAAATGTAGTTATTAATGCTGCTGACATACCGGGGCCCAATGAATCCGCGCCACCTTCGCCACCAAAACCTGATAACATAATCACCAATCCAATTAATGTACCAACCATGCCCCAGGCAGGTGCCATGACACCCATAGATTTAAAAAGGGATGACTGTGTTTTTTCACGTATTTCCCGATATTCAATTCTTGTTTCTAATATTTCTGTTAATTCTTCTAATGAATATCCATCAACTACCATTTGCACTCCATCGCGGAAAAAAAAATTATTAATTGAATCAACGTGCTTTTCCAGATCTGCTGCGCCTTTTCTACCAACGTCTGCGGCTTCAACAGCCTCATCAACAACCTCACCTAATTTAACTTCGCCTCCTTTTAACACAGCACCCATAGCGGCGCCTAATTTTAATACATCAGAAAGAGGAAACGCGATAGATACAGAAGCAATCATCCCTCCAAATACAATTGCAAAACTTGGACCAGAGACAAATCCTGCAGTACTCGCACCAGCTTCAGCTGCAGCTAAAAATATACTACCTGCGATAGCTCCAAGTCCTAAAACAATACCTATTAGGGTTGCAATATCCATACCGATTTACTCCCTTACAAAGCTAGTAGTCTTTAACCTATTTTCGTGCAGCGCTTTTAAAATATTTCGTACATCATCATATTCTGGATCCATACGCAATGCGAGGTTCCAGTTAATTGTTGCCCGTTGCACATCTCCCAGTTTATAATAAATAGATCCTCTTCGTGCGTAAGCAAGAGCAAGATTTGGATTCAGATCTAGTGCGGATTCAACCTCTTGCAGGGACGCCCGATAATCACCACCATAAAAATAACGGAGCGATCTAGATAAGTGGCGCATAGCTTCATTCATGTTTTTACCTTCAACATTGCTGGAAAGCTTAAATGATTTCAGCGAATCTTCAAGAAAATTCGACTTTTGCTCCATTGCTGACAATCTAACCATAAGATTGCGCATTTCATTATTTACCATTACTACAGAATCACGCAAAGAACTGACCATAAAGTTTGCCATTGCTATAGTAGAATCAAACTGATCTGAAAATTGATCGTCAAAAACAGGCATATCGCCAGCATCCGTCATGAGAGGATATGGACCGGAAATATCACCTATCACCCGTCTTGCTCTTCGTGGTACAGCCATATCAAATCCCACAGTTAATGCCGGGTGCCCTGACCAATAACGTATTTTCCAGCTTGGTAGTTTATCTATGTGGGTGAACCCAATGTTCAGGCGATAATCCGAGGTAAGGGGGATGCGGAGTCCCACATTGATACCTATACCATCAAATTCACCCACAAAATCCAATCCACCCCATTTATTAAAGAATGGAGTGTTCAAATAAAATCCAGCAAATACTCCTGCTGGTGCACCAGTTGAATCTGTAGTCGGCAAAGAATCTTGCGCGCCAAAACCACCTGTACCAAAACCAAGGAAAGTTTGCAGGTGATAAGATCCCAATTGTTTAGCGCTGCTAACTACTACAAAAAAAGACAGTTGCTCAGGAGATAAATTTAACCCGCTTTCTGATTCAGAGTTTTGAAAAACAATATCTTGTAATCCAACAGAAACGCTCACATCATTGTAAGTAAATACTCGCTGTTGCAGGTGAAAACCAAATTCAACAGGTGGCGCATAAGTTGACACATCGAGATTGGCTAAATTGGTTGTATCTGCAGTTTGTACTGAAGAAAAACCCAGGGAAAAATTTCTTCCAACTTCCATATCGAAAAAAATTCCAGCAGTACTATTGAAAGGGCTAAAATTGTGTAGTTCAGTTCCAAATCCCGTTCTAAATAAATATGGAGATCTACCAACGGTGCTAAATGGTATTTTCATCATTAAACCGGGTCTGGTATATGCAGCGCGTGTAGCAGCAAAAGACATATCATTAAAAGTAATAACCATAACAAATATTAAGAAAAAGGCTTTCAACCTCATTGATATATTTCCGCTCGTTTAATTTCCATTCGTGCAAGTTTAGTATATTCACTTCTAGGAAAATTATTTACCAACTGATTAAATACGATTAACGACTCCTCCGCTTGTCCTAGTTTACGATGTAGTAAACCTTTTTTTATTAAGGCATCATCTACATGATCAGAGTCAGGATCCTTTAGTATTTTTTCGAGTGAAATTAATGCATTTTTAAAATCCCCAAGCTGTTGGTAAGAATCTGCCATCCAATAGAGAACATTATTAACAATATCTTTTGTTGACTTATCCAACACTAAATTCGAAAAATAATCAATAGCCATCGGGAAATCTTCCCGTTGATAAGCAAAAACGCCAGCCATATAATCTTGCTGACTAAAACTAGGAATTGCAGGTGTACCTACAGACAGCTCTACTGTTTCAGAAACCAAAGGTATTTTCAATTCTGTGTCCACTGGTTTTGCGTCTTTTTTCGATGCAGTTGATAATTTTACCGGATTTTCTGCTATAGATGGCACGGGATCTACAGGAGGTCCGGTATTAATCTCTGTTATCATATCCCTCAGATTTTGATTTTCCCCCTGTAAGACGACAAACTTCTGCTGAAATGATTTTTCAAGTAATGTAATACGATCATTGATACGATCTAAACTGGCCAGCATTTCTGATGAAGCAGCCATATAAACTGAACCGCTTGCTGCCTTTTTGATCTGAAAGGCAATTTCTTCTGTAGGTGCTTCAACAACTCTATTGTAAGATTCATTTCCAATAGATGGTTCAATGACAATTCCAAGGTCAAGAAAAAACACCTCAGATATTGAAGTTGATGACTGCGCAGTAATTATACTTAAAAACGATACAAAGAATAAATAATTTATTTTACGGATCCTTGCCACTACTATTCGTATTCCTCCCAATCAATGACATAGGAATACCCTATAAATGATCCGAATGCATGGGGAACATAAAGTTCAAATGCTCCCATAGCACCTGGTAACAATGTGGCATCTGTTGTTATTCCGGAATCGAAGGTATGATAGGTGCCTCTTGTGAACGTGGTCAGGGTTTTTGTTTCTCCACTCCAATTCTTTCGAAAAACAAAATCCATTTTCACAAAATCGGCACGACGCCCTCCAATATTTTTTATCTCGCCCGTAAAAATTGTATTACCTTGATTGTCCTTCTTTTCAGTTATATTACCAACCAAAACACAGTTTGCAGCATATTTTCTTCCTGCGCTTCTACCGAGAGGATCTGCAGATGTATACTTGGGCTCTGAAAGGCGCGGCATGGGCGGGGGGGAATAACTGTCACGAACCTGTTCAGGTACATATTCTTGAGTATCTTCAGTAATTACATTATCAATAACTCGTACTATGTTGTCCCGTTTTATAATAAGATATCCTACCAATGTTTCAACCTTCAGTTCCGACTCATCCTGATAAACAATCTTTCCAAAAATTGTGCTGCCGTTTTTCATAATGATTTCTTTGGAATAAATTGCTAGTGGATTTACCCACATCTTGCTGAGTGATTTCAAATTTTCTAGTTCCGAACTAATGTGTTTTACTTCAGCTGATAATTTCTTTATTTCGAAACTGAGTTCATTCATGATATATGTTGAACCAACGTCACCGGATTCATCTTCAGCGGCAGCCTCGGGTACTAGCGGACCATCATTGATCGGTGACGCTGCTGCTGCAACTGCTTGTTGTGCTGCAGGAGCTTCTTCAACCACTGTCGGTGGTTTTTGAACACTCACTACTATCTCTAAATTTTTTACATCATCCTCTTCTACAGTAACTGAAGCACTGCCCTTACCCAATTCACCGCCATCTACACTAACTATATACTGCCCAGAGAGAACTTTTTTGAATTTAAACTTCCCGCTACCTTTTGCCGTAGTGCTTTGTACCTCTAACTCATTCTTATCTAAAAGAAGCACAGTTACCTTACCAACTTTTTCACCACTACTATCGACTACCTTTCCAGAAATATCGTAATCTTTCCCTTGTACAAAGTTGAAGGCAATAAGGAACATTGTTGAAAGAAGAATACTGTTGTTTGGTGTGTGGATTTTCATACCGGTAATTCCTCGGTTTAAATTAGTCAAAAAACATTCATAATATTTTTATCACTTATTAATGCTTTTTATTCTCAATAATTGGATTTCACCGAAGGTAAATATATCACTGTCTGCTCACCCTGACAATAGAAGATGTTAATAGATGATTAAACAATTAATTTTTCGTGCAGAAAATACAAAGCCAAAATTATTATAAGTTTTAATAATTGTATTTACCGGAAGGTGGGTATTTTATTTCCAAAAATTATTTAAAGTGGTTTTGTTTTTGTGTGCAATATTTTTCGCATCTTCAGCATCTTGGCGTAGATCATCAGGTAATTTTTTAATCAAAGCCTGTTCATACGCCTCAATAATTAATTCAAAATCCTTACTGTCTTTCTTTTCATACGATTTAGCTATCCAATAGTTTGCTACACCACTGTCCATGTCAATAGAAGCTGCCTTAGAGAAAAGTTCTATTGCATCCCATAGTGCAGATTTACTTCCCTTACTGTAGAGATTCAATCCTTCTAACACCAATAATTCATAGCGGGCAGTCTTATTTGTCGGATCAATTTTCAATACCTTTTGATATTCATCTACAGCAGCAGATATGTCACCCGTGCTTTCTGCGCGGCGCGCAATGTTTATGTGCGCTGTCGTCAAAATAGCTACAAACTCAGGGCGCCTATCTTTACTCAAAGCCAACAGCGAATCCTGTTTAGCTACCACTACATCTGGTGCTGTCACAGACAAAGTCTTCAAGCTCGGTTGGCAACTATAGAACAGGATAACGAATGTTGAAATAGTTAAGAATAATGAAAAAACTTTCAAAACTTTAGCTTTTATCCTTTGAAAAAGAATAGATATTTATTTTCGTAATATGCTGCGTATGAAGGTCCCATCGAATCTATTACATGGTATCTGGTTTTAGATTATAAAGTAAGTAATCAAATTTTTCATAGCCTGAAATCATTTAATCATATTCCCTGCACTAACTATGAAATTTACCTTAACCAAATATAGGTTACTGCACTATTTTGGCGGCCAAAATCCTTATCATCTGGTAATCCACATGTAGAACGCATAGCCATAGAATCCCGATGAAACATATCATAATCCTCACCAAAAATAACCGCTTTAAAACGTCCTGACTGGCCAGCACACCATTCACGCACCGCATCTTTTAAGGCACCAGTACCATGACCATGAATTATTTTTATTGCCTTCGATTCACCATTATAAATTATTTTACTTACCTCTGCTTCCAGGACCGCTATTGCCGTATCAAGTCCATAGTTTTTATGTCCGATATCAATTATCTTTAGCATAAATCTGATTCTTAAAATTTATAAAATTGTTTTTATTAACTCACTATAATTTCATGAACTAATGACACAAATAAACAGTAAAATAATGCTGATGTGTAATGATTTTAATACGTAATAATTTGGCTAATACTCGTTCTGAATAATTATCCGAAAATTGCCCCCGCTTCTGATTGTACAATCTTAGTGGAATTGGGTCATAAGATTTCAGAATCCACGCATAAAAAAATATTTACACTTATTACACACTTAATCCGTAACCCCATACATGGTGTTGTAAACATCCATCCGGGTTATTCATCAATGCTCTTAACACTTGATAAAATGGCTAATATAGATGACACTATACGGGTAGTAGAAAATATTTTGGATGTGGTTCAAAATAGTGAACCGCCGGAAGGAAAATTAGTAGAAGTTCCAGTTTTATATGGCGGCAATTATGGAAAGGATATACAACGGGTAGTACAATTTTCAAAACTAAGTGAAGGCGAAATAATACAGCGTCACCAAACCAGAAATTATCTGGTTTATTTCTTGGGGTTTTCACCAGGATTTCCATATCTCGGTGGTATGGATCAAGATTTAACAACGCCGCGAATACAAACGCCGCGAAAACGTGTTCCTCAAGGATCTGTAGCAATAGCGGGAGGACAAACAGGTATATACCCATTCCCTTCGCCAGGAGGTTGGAATTTAATTGGCCGAACACCACTTAAAATTTTCAATATATCAAATCCCCAAAACAGTCTGATTCAAATGGGCGATAAGGTGCAGTTCAAATCTATCAGTAAAGATAAATATGAACTATTAAAGGAATCCAATGGGGCTTGAAGTTTTAAGAGCGGGTTTACAATCAACTGTGCAGGATCAAGGAAGGCTTGGGTACGCCCATTTGGGGGTTTCTGCATCAGGAGCAGCAGATAATTTTTCGCTTAGAATAGGAAATATATTGGTAGGTAACCCGAAACAATCTGCTGGTATTGAAATGACTATAATCGGGGATAAATATCGTTTTAAATCTGATGCCTACATTGCCTTAACGGGCAGTCAGTTCGAAGCAGAATTGGATAACAAACCCATTCCATTTTGGCAGGGGTGGTCCATAAATAAAGGCCAGATCCTTGATATTCGTTCCACCAAAACTGGAGCTAGATGTTACCTGTGTGTAGCAGGCGGCATTAATATTGAGGATGTAATGGGCGCGAAAACAACACACCTGACATCTGGAATAGGGGGGACACATGGCAGAATATTAAAAAAACTGGATGAACTGGATTTTGGAACATTAGACGATTCAATTAATCCCGTAAAAAAGCTAAATGAATCAATAACAGCGGACAATAAAATTATCAGGGTTACAAAGGGAATACAATGGTTATGGTTCCATAAAAAACAAAAAAATAAGTTTTTCCAGCACCAATATCGGGTGACAGATTTGTCCAATCGCATGGGTTTACGATTAATAGGAAATACGATTAATAACAAAAAAGAAAGTGAGATAATCACTGCGGGTATACCGTTGGGAGCAATACAAATACCCGGTGATGGGCAACCGATCATATCATTTGTTGAACATCAAACAACCGGTGGCTACCCAATTATTGCAAATGTCATAAGCGCTGATCTCAGAAAAGTAGGGCAATTAAAACCAGGAGATTATTTTCAGTTTGAATTGACCAGTTTTAGTAGGGCAGAAAAATTAAAGGTCGATCAAGAAAAATTTATACATTCCTCGCACCATGATTGATATAAACAGTGATGTGGGTGAAATGACCCAACTTCTGGAAGATGGCACTTATTATAAATTAATGGATTATATCACTTCGATTAATATTGCCTGTGGTGGCCATGCCGGTGATTACAAATTTATGAAAACCATGATCCGTATGGGAATTGAGAAGAACGTGAATGTTGGCGCACACCCCAGCTATCCAGACAAAGAAAACTTTGGCAGGAAAATAATTCCTATGGAGCCACCTGATATAACTGAAACTGTCATGAAACAGATAGAGGAATTACTTGAGATTGCAACAATAGAAAAAACAATATTAAAACATGTGAAACCTCATGGCGCACTGTACAATCAAGCAGCAAAAAGCAGCACCATTGCGCATGCAATTGGTTTAGCGGTAAAAAAAATTGATCCACAGTTAACTATTGTGGGTTTATCAGATTCAATAATGATTGATACCTGGAGAGATATGGGTTTAATTGTAGCAGGAGAAGCATTTGCGGACAGGACTTACGAAACGGATGGCTCGCTCAGGGATAGGAAATTTAGCAATGCACTGATAACAAATCCTGTTCAGGCTGCAAAGCAGACAATGATGATCCTAAAAAAGGGGGGAATTATTTCTGCGGATGGCAATACTATATCGATTAATGCGCAAACAATTTGCATTCATAGTGATACACCAAATGCTTTAGCGATCGCTAAAGCTGTAAAAAATATAAAAGACTAGAATATGCGGAAAATCATATTAGGAAAAACAGGTACTGAGGTATCCATAATAAGTTTAGGAACCTGGTCATATGGTGGTGCCAATAAACAAGGAGAAACACCCGTGGGTTGGGAAGGGCAAAATGATGATGATTCTATTAATGCGTTGCTACGTTGTCATGAAATTGGAATTAATCACTGGGATACGGCAGATGTTTATGGTAACGGGCGATCAGAAAAAGTGATCGGTTCTTTATGGGGGCAGATTCCGCGAACCGATATTTTTTTGGCTACAAAAGTTGGTTGGGATATTGGTGATTATGGGCATTTTTACCATCCAGTGCATATGCGTAAACAAATGGAACAATCATTGATTAACCTGCAGACTGATTGTGTTGACCTGCTGTACCTACATCACTGCAATTTTGGAAAACAAGACGAATACTTTAATGATGCCTTAGAAACGGTTCGTCGCTTTCAGGAAGAAGGTAAAACACGTTTTGTGGGTTTATCTGATTGGGACCTGTTCAAAATCATGAAGTATATCGATGCTGCACAACCAGACGTAGTGCAACCTTATCGTAATGTTATGGATGATACATATGGCCCATCAGGCCTAAAAGATTGGATCGATGAACATAATGCTGGCGTATGTTTCTTTTCACCGATTAAGCACGGATTATTGACGGGTAAATACACAGAGCCCGTAACATTTGGTACTGGGGATTTTCGCGCAAATGTGAATGATTTTACTAAAATAGATATAATTAAAAAAATGCAGACAAATAAGATCTTGCTTAAGGATAGATTTTCTGATCATCCACATCCTGTGATGCACGGGATAATTGATACACTATTAAAAGACGCATCATCAGGTTGCGTTCTACTTGGTCAGCGTAATATAAACCAGGTTAACACCGCAGCTACATTAGGCGGGAAAATATCGAAAAAAAATGTAAATTGGGTTAAATCATTGTATTGCTCTCTTTAACTAATTATACGACGACAAACGAATGAATATTATTAAATATTAATGCTTTTCTGGGGTTTGTTCTGGCTTTTAAATGGTTTAGATAAGTTTTACAATGGTGACTTTGTTCCAAACCCTAATTCCTATGCAACCAATTCTATTATCTATAACATAGATGGAAAAGAAGTGTATAAAATACAACCGGTTGAACCGTATGGATGGCTTTGACTGCTCTCTACATCATGGGTTTTATCGAAACAGCCTTGGGATTATCTTTATTGTTGGTGTTAACATTTGGAAATATTCACTCTGATTGGAACCGACTAAATATGAAAATGATTATCGTTATTTTTTTCCTATTCAGTATTTTTGATATCTTATTTGGAGATCGAATGGAGCTTTGGGAACACGGTACATTCCTTATTTTGGCAACTATACACTATATTTATTTTCTTTTTGCTATCCCTGGAAAAAGATTCGATACAATCCGGGACAGCTTGTATAAAAAAGCGAAAGAACTATAAAAACATTTTAACCGCGAAGGGCATCAAAAAATAGTCCAGGCAAATGCAGTGGTCCTGGATTAGCCTGAAAATAAGTAAAGCGCCTTGAAACATTATGCGCTTGTTTGTTCGTAACAAACCAGGGCGGTTTGGGAAACATGTGCAACTCTCCCTTTAAAATATTTCGTGGGAATGGAGTAAAGGGTGCATATACTACCGTCTTTTCCGGTTTTTCAAACAAACGGGTATTATGTACCACACCATTACCACTTTGAATATCAGTACTTGTATGGCCAGGGAAAGCTCCCCAAGTGCATTCAGCAGTTAAGAAAGCTAACGCACACCAAGTATTCACACCAATCGATCCATAACGCAAATCTGCAATGGCATTTTCGAAATCAGGCCCTAGTTCCTTTATTGTTTTTGGGTGAATAAGAATATTTGCACCGAGCGTTCCCCACAGATTTTCATTGCAAAATTGTACGGCATTTTTTAGGTATTCACTTGGATTACTTCCGGGCAAAGATGTCTGCCCCAATGCACCAACAAACACCTCCTGATTAAACAAATATTCATTCGCATTATCATTATCAAGATTGGTAATCAAAAGCCTAGGCAATTCACAGGCATCGGAATCATCCAGATCTTCGCAATTCTGGTATACTTGTTTTACGCTCTCATGCCGATCATGTGCGCCAGGGTAATAGGGTTTTCTAGGTGTGGCAGTTGATATTGTTGATTTAACTACAGCAAGCAAATCATCTACTGAATCCCAGATTTCTGGTAAAACAAGAATTTGGCTGGCGATGCAATTGAAGCTACCATTATGAAGTTTTTGAGTAGCAATATTTTCAGCCTGGTATTTTAAATCAGCTTTTGACCAAGGGCCTGGAACCACTATTGTCGGTGTTACACAACCAAGTTCTGCTGTTATAGATTTATCCAATTGCGCTTCGCCGCGTTTCTTTCTTTCCTGACCTTCTGATCCTGAACCAAAAACAATGGACTCATAGGTCTTCGCACCTCCAGTAATATGGATATGATCTATATCTTCATGTTGACAAAGATATTTCCCTACATCTGCCCCTCCTGAAACTATCTGTAAATACCCGGCAGATACAAAATCTTCAAAAATAATATCAAAAATTTCTTTAAGATAATTATTGACAGGGTGAACCTTCAAAATACAAACTGATAAATGAGCAAATAACCTATCCAAAACATCCAGTGGAGGGATGGCCGCTATATTTCCAGCTCCCAGTACTAGCGATACATGGCCACTTTGATCATCAGTTTTATAAACTTTCGCTACATTTTCAGCAAAATTATCCTCTATAACATCATCCTGCATCCATACTTCTGCTCTAATACCGCTAAGCAATAATCTATGGTAAATATTATATGGGAAAATATTTGCTATTAATTGACCACCTGTGCTTGTTCGTACTTTCCCGATTGGAGGATTCTTACCTTTTTCAAGAGACTGTAAAGTGCCAATCATGCTCTCAATACCATAGATCAGCGCCCAAGGTCCCGAAGCCCATTCTTCACCTACTAGTGGTGAATTTTCTGGGATTGATTTTTCCTTTACTGCTGTTGCAACCCAATTATCAGCTACTTCAGCAGTTTTTTTAGTTGCACCTTGGTAAAGAGGAATTCTCTCGGCTATAGGAAGTCTAGCCCATTCATCTTTTCTGGTATTTAATGTAGCGATTGATATGTCTAAAATTGATTTATCCAAAACCGGTATTTACACCTCCTAATCAGTAAAATTAACTAGTCTTTGATACAATAGGAAGTTATTGTACCAATAGCAAAAAATTATTTCATTGGGAACGTATTCCGCTTTATTTAGATCTTTGCTATAAAGGATTCCATTAATGATTAACACCATTGAAACAAAAAATAATTGCGACATTGTACTATTTTAATTCCCGTTCGTCTTTAGTTGGGCATGTGCTGCAGCCAACCGGGCAATTGGAACCCTGAATGGCGAGCAACTTACATAATCAAGTCCAATCCTATTAAAAAATTCAATGCTGTCCGGATCGCCCCCATGTTCACCGCAGATCCCAATTTTCAAATCTTTGCGAACACTGCGACCCCTTTCAACACCAATTTGTACCAACTTACCTACGCCTGTTTGATCCAGGCTCTGAAACGGATCATGGTCTAAAATACCAATCTCCAAGTATTCGGGTAAAAAGCCACCGATATCGTCACGGCTAAAGCCAAATGTTGTTTGCGTAAGATCATTGGTGCCAAAGCTGAAAAATTCCGCCTTCTCAGCAATTTCATCTGCAGTCAAGCATGCCCGAGGTAGTTCGATCATAGTGCCAACCAGATAGCTGAAACTTGTTCCGGTTTCAGATACAACTTCATCAGCTATACGACGGACAATTTTTTCCTGATGTTCATATTCTTTATATGTACCAACAAGTGGTATCATTACTTCCGGGGCTACGCTAATATCTGCGGCAGTTAACTCAGCTGCAGCTTCAAATATTGCACGCGATTGCATTTCGGTGATCTCCGGGTAAGCGATTCCGAGACGACAGCCCCGATGTCCAAGCATAGGATTTAGTTCTTCAAGTCCCTTGATCCGATTAACTAATTTTTCATTACTAATATTTAATTCAGCTGCCAGTTCATTTTTCTGATCATCTGTAAGGGTCATGAATTCATGCAGTGGCGGATCAAGTAATCTAATTGTGACAGGATAAGGTGACATCGCTGAAAGTATTCCCTTGAAATCATCCCGTTGAAAAGGTAATAACTTCATAATAGCCTCGCGGCGTTTTTCTGTTTCTTCAGCGATGATCATTTCCCTGATGGCCAGAATTCTTTCTGGATCAAAAAACATATGTTCTGTTCGACAAAGTCCAATCCCCTTTGCACCAAAATCGCGGGCCTGTAATGCATCTTCTGGTCGTTCCGCGTTGGCACGGATACCAAGTTTTCTTATTTGATCAGTCATTTCCATCAGCTTTCCGTAATGTTCGTTAACACTTAAATCGGGATCTATCAGATTTAACTGTCCCTTATAAACCATACCGGCTGACCCATTCAGGGTAAGCCAATCACCTTCTTCTAGCACTTGGTCATCAACTGTCAGTATTTTATCAGATATTTTTATTTGTAAGGCGGAACAACCAACAATACAGCATTTTCCCCACCCTCGCGCAACAAGAGCAGCGTGTGAAGTCATGCCGCCTTTTGCCGTGAGGATTGCCTTGGCGGCATGCATTCCGTGTACATCCTCGGGAGAAGTTTCATTGCGCACCAGTACAACATCGTGACCATTTTTTGCCCATTCTTCTGCTGCATCTGCTGTAAAAACAATCTGTCCAACTGCGCCGCCGGGACCGGCAGGTAATCCTTTAGCCAGTAAGGTTGCTTCTTTTTCCGATGCCGGATCAACCATAGAATGCATGATCTCATCCAGTTGATCTGGGGTAACCCGCGATACGGCCTCTTCTTCAGTAATTAAACCTGAAGATTGCATTTCGCAAGCCATACGGATCGCGGCAGCACCATTTCGTTTGCCGACCCGCGTCTGAAGCATCCATAGTTTTCCATCCTGGATTGTAAATTCGATGTCCTGCATATCACAGTAATGATTTTCAAGTTTGGTTCGTATAGCATCTAATTGGTCATATACATCAGGCATTAATTCATCCAAGGCAGGCAATTTATCTGCATCTTTCACTTTTGTATTACTATTTAGGGGATAAGGTGTGCGAATGCCGGCAACCACATCCTCCCCTTGAGCATTAATAAGCCATTCACCGTAAAATACATTTTCACCGGTAGCAGGATTACGTGTAAAAGCTACACCAGTAGCAGAATTATCGCCCATATTCCCAAACACCATAGTTTGTACATTTACAGCAGTCCCCCAATCTTCCGGTATGTTTTCGATTCTTCTATAACTTACTGCCCGTTTTCCAGCCCACGATTTGAATACAGCTGATATACCACCCCAAAGTTGTATTTTTGGATCATCTGGAAATTCACTACCGAGGATATCTTTAATCTTTAATTTAAATTCTTCGCACAATTGTTTAAGATCATCTGCAGTCAGGTCTGTATCGACAGTCGCCCCACGATCATTTTTCATGTGATCCATAATTTCTTCTAATTGTTCTCGAATCCCTTCTCCCGACATTGGTGCGATTCCTTCTGCTTTTTCCATAACGACATCCGAATACATTGTGATCAGTCTTCGATAGGCATCATATACAAATCGAGGATTGTTGGTTTTATTAATTAATCCGGGGATCGTTTCCTTGGTTAACCCGACATTAAGAACTGTTTCCATCATGCCTGGCATTGATTGTCTTGCTCCCGAGCGAATAGACACCAGTAATGGATTATCAGGATCACCAAATTTCTGCCCCATAATCATTTCAATTTTTTCCACGGCACTCTGAACTTCATTTTCCAAACTTTCCGGGTACACTCCATGTTCCAAATAAGCCATACAAAGATTGGTGGTAAGAGTAAAACCAGGTGGTACCGGGATTCCTAAATTGGTCATTTCTGCAAGGTTAGCACCTTTACCTCCAAGTGTATTTTTTTGGTCTGCAGCACCTTCCGCTTTACCATCGCCAAAATAATAAACATTTTTCATTGCTTTACCCTATTCGTAATCATAATTATGCTTTCTGGACAAATAAAAAATTTGTTGTGCCCGGCACACCAACTGGTACTCCACCTGTAACAACATAATGCTCTCCTCTATCCAGTAAATTATTTTTTTCTATAAACTCGGCTGATACATTTGGAATGTCATCTGAGCTGGAATATTGATCTATCAAATTGGGGGTGACGCCCCAAATAACAGATAACTGGCGGTAGGTCTTTTCAACAGGAGTGAGGGCAATAATATCAGCTGACGGTTTATATCGTGCTATCATTCGAGCAGTACTGCCACTGTGAGTCAATGTCAAAATAACTCCAATATCCATATCGTTCGCAATCTGACAAGTGGCATGACTTATTGCGTCTGCAGTATGTTGCTGGTGAGAAATTGGCTGATGTATGTTATCAAAATCAATAGTCTGCTCTGTTTCCAACACTACTTTTGATAGTACTTCAATTACCTCTTCAGGAAATTTCCCTATCGCGGTTTCACCTGTTACTAACAATGCATCGGTCCCATCAAAAATAGCATTCGCTATATCACTTATTTCAGCACGGGTTGGAGTTGGGTTCTCCACCATGTTTTCTAATAATTGTGTCGCAATTACTACAGGTTTACCAGCTTTATTAGCCAGCGCAATAATCCTTTTTTGTACTAAGGGTACTTGTTCCTGTGGAATTTCTACCCCTAAATCTCCACGGGCGACCATTACACCATCAAACGTATTGATGATTTCATCAAGATGTTCCAGAGCCTCCCATTTTTCGATCTTTGCCATTACCGGTACATCAACACCTTTTTCTTTTAGTATAGCATCAACAACTTCTTTGTCATGTGGTGAACGCACAAATGATAATGCAACCCAGTCTGTTCCCTCGTCAATAGCTAATGCCAAATCGGTAACATCCTGCTCAGTCAAAGACGGCATGTCTAAAGCTACACCAGGAAAATTGACGCCCTTACGTTGTTTTACCTTTCCGCCAATCACCACTTTAACTTTTAATGAATGTGCATCAATCTTTTCCGTCACTTCCAGCTGAACGCGGCCATCATTAATAAGAATTTTCCCGCCCTCAGATATTCTACCAAATGAAAAACCTGATGATATAATAATTTTTTCATCATCTGCTTCTTGGTCATTGGCAATAACTATGTTTTGCCCAGTTTTCAACACCATATTATCTTTTACATATTTAATTCTGATTTTCGGACCAGCCAAATCAGTTAGAATACTAGGTTGATGCCCATCGCGATTATTTAGCTTTTTGATTTGATCAAACAGTGCTTTCTTTTCCAGCAATGATCCATGTGACATATTAATCCTAAAGGCATTCACGCCGGAATCAACCATGTTCTGCAAGACTGTCTGATCGGAGCATGCCGGGCCAACGGTGGCCAGTATTTTTGTTTTATTACGGATTACCAGAACGAATGTGCGGTATTTTTCTCTTATTAATATATACTATCAATTAACGGAGAAAGGAACAGCCAATTTAAACGGTTTAATTAACGCATCAAATTTTTTACCATCATCTCTAACCATATTAAACATACCGTGCATTACACCAAACTCCGTCATTAAGGGACAGAAACTGGTATAATCAAACGATTCACCTGGTTCCAAGCGTGGCTGGTAACCGACCACACCAGGACCCCGTACTTCCTCAACATTTCCTTCTGCATCAGTAATGTGCCAATATCGACCCAGAAGTTTCGCTGGCTGACTACCTTCATTATGGATCGTAATATGGTAGGCATAAAAAAAACGATTTTTTGTCGGATTAGACCGCTCCGGCACATACTCGCAATTAACAACTATCCTTATTCCCCCTGTTTTGGTGTCTGACATTAAATGCTGTAATTATTTCTTTTATTTAATTACCTTGGGCAGTAAGAATCTAATAACTAAAAATCTTACAATTTAAATATATCATAACATGCAAGATCCAATATGAAAGAAACAATAAATAAACCAATAATTACATTGATCATCGTTCTAAGTGGCATATTTATCATTAATCGCTCAAACCAGAATAAAATTGACCCTGGAGCTACTGAAATAATGTCATTTGAAATACTAGGACACATTAAATACTTGGCTTCGGACAATTTGAAAGGCCGGTTAACGGGAACGCCAGGATCAAAATTAGTCATTGATTACATTAGTAAGCATTGGGAAGCACAGGGTATTGAACCAGCGGGCACAAAAGGTTATAAGCAATCTTTTTCATTTATCAACAATGTATCGCTGGGTCAAAGAAATATGCTACGCATTCGTAATTCCAGAAAACAATATATAGTGCAAAAAGATTTTATTCCTATAGGTTCATCGGGTAATGGAAGTGTAAATGAAGACGTTGTATTTATCGGGTACGGACTTGATATAAATGACTCCTTATCCTGGCACGATTATGCGGAGGTAGATGTGCGTGGTAAATGGGTGCTGCTACTATTAGATGGCCCTGATGGTGACAGCCCTCATTCACCATATGGTAGACATAAAACTCTATATAATAAAATGATTGCTGCCAGAGATCACGGTGCAAGTGGCATTCTTTTCATGAATCGATTTGAAACTGCGGATGATAATAACCTGAGACCATTACAATACAGACAAAGTTCTTCCACGGCAGGGTTGCCAGTTATCCAGATAACACATTCGGTAGCTAATGAAATATTAATAAATCATGGACAGTCCATCGCTGAATTACGTTCAAAAATAGACGAACAATTAACACCACTATCATTCTTGGTTGGTTGTAAAGTATCGGCTAATGTGAACTTAAAGTTCGCTAAAGAAACAGCAAGTAATATAATCGGGTCTATTGAAGGGAATGATCCAGTACTAAAAGATGAATATATCGTAGTGGGTGCACATTTTGATCACCTGGGGTTAGGCGGTAGCAGATCGGGTTCTTTAGATCCAGATACGTTAATTATCCACAACGGCGCTGATGATAATGCGTCCGGAACGGCCGGTATACTGGAATTAAGTTACAAATTGATGAGCAACCGACATTTATTGAAACGAAGTGTGTTATTCGTATGTTTCGATGCTGAGGAAAAAGGGCTATTGGGCTCGAAGTATTACGTTGAAAACCCAGTACGCAATATCAGTAATACTGCGATGATGGTTAATATGGATATGATCGGAAGACTGAACGATAACCCAGTTATTTTGGGGGGGGTCGGTAGTTCTGGGAATTTTGAGAACATCATAGCAGATGCTCGTAATAACCATACTTTAGATGTTGAAACAAACATGGGCGGAATGGATTTTGCGCGCAGTGATCACGCCAGTTTCTATCGCGAAAATATTCCTGTTTTATTTTTCTTTACTGGTGCACATGAAGATTATCATAAACCAACTGATGACTGGGATAAAATAGATTATCAGGGAGAAAAAGAGATTCTTGATTTCATATATGACCTGATCATAGACATTTCCCAATTACAAGAAAAACCTGGTTTTGCAGAAATTGAAACAAACACTACCAATAATCAGAATCCCGTATTTAAAGTAACCTTTGGAGTAATTCCGGCATATGGCAGTCAGAAAGTTGGGCTGGAAATAGATGGTGTATCAAAAAAGGATGGTCCCGCTGCCAAAGCTGGCATGAAAAAAGGTGATGTAATCACTGCAATAAATGGGAAAAATGTTCGAAATATTTATGATTACATGACAAGGCTGGCAGATTTAAAAGCTGGCCAAAAAGTAAAAGTAACAATAAATCGCGATGATGATGAGATGGAATTAACCCTGGAATTATAATTAATTTTCGATAATTTTGTTTTTTATCTCCTGCCGTAACTCCATTACAACACCTACATAATTATTGGAACGGTTGTAGGCAAATACAGATTTCCAATTCCTAGATCCTTTTGAGTAATCATCGTTATCAGGTTTATAACCATTTTTCAAGAGATAGTTGGCAATACTGCCTAGCACATCGGGCCATTCATCATGATGCCGTACACTGTCGCCGTCAAAATCAATAGCATAATTATTGAAACTTGAAGGAATGAATTGACCATAGCCAAATGCACCAGCGTAAGATCCCGATATTGAGTGGGGGTCAATTTTGTTATCGTGACATAAAATAATAAATTCAGCCAACTCTATGGATGCCCATTTCCCCTTGCGGGGTAATTGATGAATTAAGGTATACAAAGCATTAAATACGGTATATTGTCCATAATGCCTACCATAATTGCTTTCAATGCCTACAAGACTTACTAGTAAATATGGATCCACACGCATACTATCTGATACCTGCATTACCAATTTACTATTCTCTTTAAAAAACTCAATGCCTCTCATTAATCTTTTATCCGTCATAAATATTTTGCGGTAAACGTCCCAGCTTTTTTTCTCGTAAGGATTATTAAAAGAAGTGATAATCTTGGGGTGAATCTGAATTCCCGAATCGAGAAATGTACTTATTACATAATCCTTGGGGATATCCTTATTCTCAAGGTAAGGCCACACCTGTTGGAAAGCAGGATCATTCAATATATCTTCCCGCAGTGCTTTTTCATCCCCGGCAAATAATACCGAGAGGGTGACCAGCAGATATAATGATCTCAGGATATAAAACATTAATACTTGAAATTAATAATCTTTCTACTTCGAATATCCCGCGATGAACTGCCAATCAATATTTCGAATTGTCCTGGTTCTGTAACCCAGTCGTTAGATCCGGGGTCAAAGAAAGATAGTGCAGTTTCGTCAAGTAAAATGTCAATCGGTTTGGATTCGCTTGCTTCCAAAGTAATCTTTTGAAACGCTTTCAGTTCTTGATAGGGTCTATCAATACTTGATTCCAAATCTCTGATATAACACTGAACTACCTCTTGTCCCTTAAGTTGTCCAGAATTTTTTACTGTTATTGACAATTTTATTTTTTCACCGGACGTAATATTGCTTGGTCCTGCTATAGAACCATAATCAAACTTGGTGTAAGACAGGCCATGACCAAAAGGAAATAATGGATCAACATTTTTTGTGTCATAGTGTCGATAACCAACATAAATCCCTTCATCATACAATACTTTCTTATCGCCAGGATAATATCCATGGGAAGGATTATCTTCCAGTATTTTTGGAAAAGTAACAGGTAGTTTCCCGGATGGATTCACGTTTCCAAATATTACATTAGCAATTGCGTTTCCACCTTCTTGCCCTGGCAGCCATACCTGTAAAATAGCTGGACTTTGATTAACCCATGGCATTTCAATGGGAGATCCTGTATTCATTATAACGATAGTATTTTGATTAACTTTTAATATTGATTCAATAAGTTCATCTTGTTTACCTGTCAATTTCATAGAGGGCCTGTCTTCTCCCTCTGATTCGTAATTATCTGAAGAGCCCACAACAATTATAGCCATATCTGCATTCCTAGCTAAATCAATAGCTAGTGATATTTCTGGTTCAGGCAATCTGCAGCCAATTTCCAAAAATCGGAATTTTTTCAGTAAATCAGCTACACCTGGCATAACTATCTTTAAGATTAACGAAAGGAAAAAATTTGGTTTAGCTGAATATTCAACTTTAATTGAATGCCTTCCAGGTGATAATAAAATATTGCCGATTTTCGGTGCGGGAAGTAACCCACCAAATGCTGGTTTTCCTTTTTCATTCAATACTACTTTTTTACCATCAATAAATATTTTTGCCTTACCAAGCCCCGGATTAGCACTGAATCGATATTCGCCTGATTTCTTAGCAATAAAATCACCTGTCCATAACACCGAACCAAATACCCCTTCATCTATAATACCAAAAATTCGTAGTTCTTCATCTCGCTCGGTTTTAAAAGGGGCTCCAGTAAAATTATAGGATTGATAATATTCCCCTTGGAGACCTGTTTCCTCTGAACTTGAGTTTAGTCTTAGTGATGCAGCTTCCATCAATGGGACCGCAGGGTGATTTTCCACACCCTTATGGTAATTTACTTCAATATCATTTTTTCTCGCCAGGGCGGTTATACCCTGTAAGGGCGTAACGCTATATGCAGCGGTCACCCGGGCGCTCCCCCCGCCCTGATTTATTGACCGATTTGCATTCGGTCCAATAATTGCTATCGAACGAACTTTTTCCGTATTTATAGGTAGCAATTTGTTTTCGTTTTTTAATAGAACTACTGATTCTTCTGCTACTTTTCTAGCGATTGTTTTGTTTATTTCCATCACATCTGAAAACTGATAAAGACTATCATTCAAATTTGGTTTTTTGTTTGTGGTCTTAAGTATTAACTGGATCATCCGTAAAGCGGCTTGATCAATAACATCTACTGTAACAGTGCCTTTTTTCAGGGCTTTTCTAAGAGGTTTCTCATAATAATTCCCCGGTCCGGGCATTTCGAGATCCAAAGAAGCATTTAAAGATTGTATGGTACTTTTGACACCACCCCAATCTGAAAGAAGAACACCAGTAAAACCATATTCTTTTCTGAGAATAGAATTCATGATATAATTATTTTCGGTTGCATGGCCACCATTTATTTGGTTATAGGCGGCCATAATCGTGAATGGCTGTGCTTCTTTAATAACGCGTCTATATGCTGGTAGGTAGATTTCACGTAAAGTTCTTTCAGAAATCTCTGCACTCACACTTTGCCTATTAGTTTCCTGATTATTGGCAATAAAATGCTTAACACTTGCGCCAACATTCTCACTTTGTAACCCTTTTACATATGCAGTACCCATTACTCCACTAAAGAATGGATCTTCAGAAAAAGTTTCGAAATTGCGTCCATTTAATGGTGTCCTAATAATATTCATAGTTGGGCCTAGCAAAACTTCCACTCCAAAAGCTCGACACTCTTTACCCAGCGCTTTACCTAATTTTTCGATAAGTGCTGGGTTCCATGTCGATCCCATACAAATACCCACAGGAAATGCAGTAGCCGGTTCATTATTATTGCTACGGACACCATTGGGGCCGTCCCATAACTGCAAACTGGGCAAATTCAATCGATCAATATTCTGTGTATCATAGGATCCCCGCCCAGATAAAAGGCTAACCTTTTCATCTAGGGTCATAACGGCAAGTAATTCTGACGCTTGTTTATAAATACGATTATCTGCAGTATTATTATTAGCAGAGATCGATGTTATTAAGAAAAATGAATAAATTAATAATAGTGCTATGGGTTTAGCGCTATTCATATTTGAACAATTGGTAAGATACTACGTTTTGCTAGGCTTTATTAAGCCCTGCTTAATTGCTTCGGCTCTAACAGGTCCCCAAAATCCTATTGGTCGTGACATAACATAAAAGGCAACAAGGTGATCCATCTTTTCCGGTTTTGTTAAAAAAGTTACAGGCAGGTAGATCATGGCGTTCAGCACAAATAAAGCCCAGAATTGCAAATAATCCGGCAATTCCGGAATTACACCAAAGTGTGGTAATATCCATACGACCAACCAGCTTAAACCAAGATTCGCTATCCAGGCACTCAAAAATCCCCAAGAATTAAAACGCCACCAAATTACCTGGAGAATATTTGGCAACCACACACCTGCGGCCATTATCCATAATGCAAAAATCAACCAGGCCGTGATTTCTTCGCCAATAATCAATCCAAAAATAAAAGAACCAATCAAAATTATGATCGTTGACACCCGTCCCACTGATACTAACTTTTGTTCACTTGCATTCGGATTTATATAGTGGTGATAAAAATCCCTAGTGACATACATGGCACCAAGATTTAGATGGGTAGAAACCGTTGAAAGGTGAATAGCAATAATGCCGGCAAATAAAAACCCAACCATACCTACAGGAAGATATTCAAATCCTACTCTGTACCAAGCCATTTCATAATCTCCACCCTGGCCAAGGTGCGGGTTGAGTACAAAAAATCCAAGGATCGCCGCTGCCCAAATTGAATTTCTAATAAGAACCAGAGCAGTGCCTGCCCAAATACTATAAGATGCATCCCGTACAGTCTTAGCTGACTGTATTCTTTGGGCCTCCGTATACCAATCAATTGCTGTCCCCATTCCAAACCCACCAATGAGTGCAATGATCATCATGGTTATAAACCAAGCAACGGGGAATTGTCCTTCAAACATTCCAGTAAAACTCATAGGATTCAGTCGCCATGATTGACCTTCAAATTGGTTTTTAGCAATTAAATCCCATGTCGTACCATTATCCAATGAAAATTCTACATCTACAAATTTTCTTTCATCGCTTTTAACCCAAACAATATTATAACCATGATTTGCGATCAGAACACTATTGGCAACCGGGAAAAGAACTTTAGATCGTTGATCAGTTGTATTTGCTTGATCTATTACTAAAGAACGTACCTTATCTTCAGTTTTTCTGAAAAAGGCTTCGTCCTCCTGTACAGAAATTGTGAATGGTGCACTTCGTGAAAGTTCTGTTCCCGATTCAGGATCAATAATTCTTACCATGGCTTTGTTCTGGCTCGATGAAACATCAGGCACTTTCCACTCACAGGTACTGTTGTAACTGTCAAGTTTAGATATAATAGCACTAGGCCCACCTGCAGCCATAACACCATAAACTGAAACTATAATGATTACCAGCAAGGCAATAACTCCTTGCTGGAAATCTGCCATTACAACACCCCAATAACCGGAGGTATAAACATATACTGCACCAATAGCAGTAAAGATCAATAGTCCCACATACAAATCCCAACCAAATAACATAGCACAGAGCTTACCCATGGCAATGCCAACCCAGCCCAGAATAAACATATTCATAAAGACTGACCACCCGGCGAGCCAACCGCGTAACAGCTCCGCACCTAGGTCACCAAAGCGGAGTGTTTGCCATTCTGCTTGACTATAGGCCAAAGACCTTCGAAAAATCCTTGTTGAAACAAAAGCGCTGATAGCACACCAACCAGCATAAAATGCGTACCAAAGACCAGCAAAGCCGTATTTATAGACCACCCCAGCAACCCATATAGGTGTATCTGTAGCTGTATGAGTAGCGTAAACCGATGACGCCGGTAGCCACCACGGCAAACCTCGATCGGCTAAGAAATAATCTGATTGAGATCGTTTACCAAATCTATAAAAGTAAATACCAAAGAAAACCATCAACAGTGAAAATAAAATAAGCCAAATCCAGTCAAGCAATTGAAATGTAATCATAACATATATCTTAAAATTTCAGTTCCCGTGTTGGTGTGTTAATCCTAGTCCTTATTTTTAATATATTGAATAAGCAAATAGGTAAGGAAAAAAGACAACGCGAGGATTAAGCCTGGTAAAATAACACCAAGAATCGGCGGACCAATCGGTGCTGCTAATATGATAATGGAATCCAATTAATTATCCTCTTTTTGTGAGCGTGTTCTTTTTTTATAATAAATATATGCAAATATCATGCCCGCAAATGATGCGATATAAGCAATCGACATGCCAATTACCACTGCTAAACCACGGGTCATTTATCAACCTCCCATTTTTGTATTTCCTCTAGTTTTAAGAGATAGTCTTTTTCCTGTTTTTCATATTCAGATGAAATAGCCCTTAATTTTGGATCAATAATCCAATACATGATAATGGTTGCCAATATGCCGATTATAAGAATGAAAAATCCTGCAGGAATTAATAGTGCTGACATTGCTGTTCCTATCAGTAGTGCAATATAGGCAATAACGGAAAAAATGATCGCGAACCAATCCTCCTTATGCATTTCATCAGCTGATTCTGGCGTCCATTTTCTTTGGATAATTGGCAACAGTAGACCTCCTTTAAAAATACAAATTTAATTTAAAAAAACAGATAATTAACTAATATTCTCGTAGTGTTTGTAGCATATCATAGTTGAACAACAACCGCCATGAATTTCGCATTTTATAACTTATTTCAAAATTTTGTGAACCCAATGAACCACGCAGTCTTGTGGCGCTAGCGATCTTTTTAAATACATCAGATCTGATAGATATCAGATCGAGTAATTCACCCTCTGCCAGCATAGTTGTAGCTACATTTGCATTAGACATATCAAATTCAGATCCTATGCGCCTGGTAGACCCGAGGTAAAGGGTGTCGTTATCAGCAATAAAACTTAAATGATTCTTGAACCCGGGATAAGAAGATGAATAAAACACCAATTCATAATAATCTGGTTCACAGTCTACAAAGTTTCCAGCACATGATTTTGAAACAAACAGCTTTAATGTATATGGCGGTACATTTCGCTCAATTAGATATATATCTCTGGTTGTATACGTTGTTTCCCTTTCAATTTCATCATAATGAAATGAGATGGGTTTTAATCTTAACACGGAAGCGCAGCCAGAGATCATCAATGAGATCAATGATGTGACCACAATTACCCGTTTCATGTTATCCATAAAATAAAAATTACTAAATTCTTGGAGTATATAATACTTTTTCAGGTAAATCGAATTTCTACGAAAAATACCTCATCAATTATTTTTATCCTTTTACTAGGCTTTATATCATGTAGTAATCAGCCATCTCAAATAGAATTATCTGGTTTTACTATGGGAACCACATACAACATAAAAATAATCCCGGATAAAGATAGCATCCTATCAACTAAACTAATCAAACAAAATATTGATTCCGTATTAATCAGCGTTAATTATCAAATGTCGACCTATTTATTTGATAGCGAAATCACCCAATTTAATAATCATGAATCAACCACATCATTCACCGTATCGAATGATTTTTCATTGGTAGTAAAACGAGCATTGCATTGGTCAAAGTTAACAGATGGAGCATTCGACATTACCATAGTGCCATTATTATATCTGTGGGGTTTTGGCCCGGGTCAAGCGAGTGAATTAGATGACATTTTTCCTGAAGAGCACGCAGTTCAAAAAAGACGAACACACGTTGGATATGAGAAATTGACAACAAATAAATACTACCTTCAAAAAAAAGACCCTTTTATTAAAATTGATTTAAACGCCATTGCTAAGGGATTCGGCGTGGATGCGGTTTATTCCTTCCTTGAATCAATTGGTATGAACAACATAATGGTAGAAATTGGTGGCGAAGTACGAACAAAAGGAGAAAATCGAAAAAATGAACCATGGATGATTGCTGTGGAAACGCCTGATCTTGAAAGTGCTGGAAGTAAAACAATTAGTTGGGCATTACCATTAGAGAGTAAGGCAATGGCTACATCAGGGGACTACAGAAACTATTATGAGATTGATGGTATAAGGTATTCTCATGAAATTGATCCAAGAACAGGATACCCTGCTCAAACAGGAGTTGCTTCGGCAACAGTTGTAGCAACTAACTGTATGGATGCGGATGCGCTGGCAACCGCTTTAATGATCATGGACCCGGAGTCAGGATTACAGTTTATAGAAAAACTGGATGGTGTAGAAGCTTTCTTGATATTGAGGGAAGGGAACGATAACTATCGAACAATTAAAAGCAGTGGAATGAAAATAAGTGCTCTGTGAGCAATACTATGCTTTACAGCTTTCTTATTCTAATATTCCGATACCACACTTCCTCGCCATGGTGCTGAAGTCCTACATGACCAGCGTTTGCTTTTGCAAATAAAGGCATACTTTTAAATTTGCTTTTTGCGATCAATTCATTAATAGTGTTACTGCCATATTCATAGGCTAGGATCTTCTTGCCGTTCTGCCAGTGTTCAACCTGATTATTTTTTACCTTGATTCTAGCCTCATTGAATTCACCAACTGGTTTTAAGGACTTTTCCATCGGCGAAATTAAATCATAAAGAGAACCAGCTGACGTAACCGCTCTCTTACCATCTGGATGCGCACTATCATCAAGTATCTGCATTTCCGGCGCCGTCTGCCAAATATAATCCGATTCTTCTGTAGCAAAATAAAATATACCGCTATTGCCGGCTGGCGAGACCCTCCATTCAAGTACTAATTCAAAATTTTCATAGATATCTTTTGTAATTATATCCACACGATTTCCACCAACTATTGTTTTTAACGCACCATTGTCTACTGCCCATCCACCCTTCGGAAAGTTATTCTGTTTATAACCGCGCCATTGATCAACGCTACCACCATCAAATAGAATAACCCAATTTTGTGCTTTATCACTACAGCCATTAAAAATGATTAGAAACAATAATATGGAGGTCATTATTTTCATCGCTAGATATTCTTTAGTTATAAGAACAACACTGTTTAACTGATTTTCGAAATAGGAATTTGATTATAATTCTTTTACAAAAATATTTCTGAAGTATGTGTTTGTATCCCAATCATGATTCTGCAGACCAATATACCCTTCTTCAGAAAAATCGGCTACTTTACCGCTTGGTCTTGCGAGCCAATCATTAACTTGTTCACCATTCAGTTCCACTTGAATGCGACTATCCTGAAAAGTAATTTTATAATGATTCCATTCACCAGTTGGCTTAGATGCATCTTTTGAAGCTGCCTGGGCATCATATACTGCTGCAGTTTTATGTTTTCCTTTACCAGCTGCATTAATCTGAATCTCAAATGAATGATAAATATAGTCATCACTTACAGGAATATCCGGAACCCGGAGAAATATGCCTGAATTTGCTTTTTGTTCAGATGTTTTATAATCCAGTTCCAAAATAAAATTCTTGTATTTTTTTTCACTGTACCAAAATAGACCCATGCCACCATGAGACTCTAAGACGCCCGTTTTACTATCCAGTTTAAAATACCCTGGTCCATAATGATTCCACCCGTGCTTAGAATATTTACCGATCTTTTTTTCTAATATTCGAGTGGCCTCTTTTGTATTGTGTTGCGCGTAGACAATACAGGCTGCCAACAATAAAATTAATAACCTGGGCATTATTTACTCCTTGGGTTCCACTCTCCGCGAGCTACGGCTGGTATGAAAGTGTCCAATCCTGGGGGTGGAAATGCAATAGTCTTACCTGCCTCAGCGCTCATGTATGCTGTCATAAGCAATTCAGTAACATTCAAACCATCACTAAAATTTTCATCCGGTCGTTTACCTGCCAAAAAAGATTCAACCATATGGCGGTTTTCAGCTGTGTAACCGTAAACTTCAGCTTCATTGCTAACAACTGGCATTCCCCCTGACTCAGCATTCTGTTTTTCCACTAGGTCCTCACCTTCTTTGCCTGAGACCTCACGACTGAAGAATACTTTTAGATCCGGGTCAAGTGTATTAACAAACATGGAATATTCAGGGCCAAATAGTTCCAAGCTCAAACGTAAACCTTCACCAACAAAACACCAGGACGTAGTGGTTTCTACAATGATCTTTTCACCATTTTCATCTAAATATTCAATAAGTGAACGAGCAAAATCCTCAGAAGGCCTTTTTAAATAATCTGTCTTACCACCACTATTTTTTGATAAGATTTCAGCGTATTTAGGACGCTGCCATTTGAGACAATCAGTATGTGCGCTTACACTAACTGGTTTGATTGAATCACGTGGTTTTCCTGGTTCCGTAAGCATAAAACGAGCCTCTTCAACAGAGTGACACATCATATCGTTTAAAACACCACCACCCTGCAATTCGCCTTCCCAAAACCAGGGCATGTGGGGGCCACTATGCTCTTCAGCTGCCCGCGCTAAAAAAGGACGGCCAGTAGTAGCGGCACCACGGGCCCAAATTATCTCTTTCCCGCGGGTGATTGATGGAGAGAATACCTGATTTTCCAGATACCCATCAAGCAGGTCTACTTTTTGTGCTAGTTCCAGCATCCGCTGCGCTTCGGCGACATTACGACCCAGAGGTTTTTCACAGGTAACACCAATCAGCTCACCTTTACCGGTTTCAATAGCATGAACGATCTCCTCCATTACCTCAATACGGGTGAAGTTGGGTGCACAAATCCATAATGCATGAATGTTTTTATCAGCAACCATATCGGTAATTGAATCATAAGCTTTGGCATCTCCGACACCAATTTCTCTAGCAAATATTGCTGCTGCTTCCGCTGTATCACGCGGCTTTGAAACCACGCCTATCACATCTGTATCTCTAACGCCTATCAAGGACTTAATATGAAATCTGGCGATAAATCCACCGCCAATAAAACCTATGCCTAATCTAGTATTTTTCATCGGAAACTATACTGATTCTAGCTCTGCTGCAGTTGCTTGGTGATCGTCCTTAAAAAATAAAAGAAAGATAAAAGCCATTACGGTACATAACACTCCTGGAACTAAGAAAAACTTCCACCATACTGTTGAACCGTCTGCCAGCTTAAATGTATCCCATATATAGCCAGTAAATAATGTGCCTAAATAATTGCCAACACCTAATGTAAAAAAGGTAAGCATGGCCTGTGCCGAAGCACGCATATCGTCACTGGCTTTCATATTTACATAAATTTGAGAAGTAACAAAGAAAAAAGCGTAGCCAAATCCATGCAATGTCAGCGACCCGATAATAACAGGTAAGTTAGGCACCATAAACAGGAAGTATCTGATTGGCCAGGCCAAAATCCCAATCACCATTGTAAGTCTGATGCCCAATTTCTGAATCGAAACATGCAGTAAGAAAAGCAACACCACAACTTCAGCAATTTGGGCCACTGTTTTTATAGCCGTTAGCCAAGCTTCTTCAGCACCCATGTCTAACAGAAATGGGGCTGTGGGTATGTAATAAAACTGCAGTTCTGTAGTTACAACAAACGAAGCCATCATAAAAATTAAAAAATTTCTATCTTTGAGTAATGATAATGCTTCAAGAAATGCGAGGGGATTATTTTGGCTAGCTACGGGAGGTGTTTTTGGTAAGGTGAAGCAAAATACACCCATGATAATTGAAGTCACTGCAGCAAACATCAATAAGTCACTGCCGCCAGTCCAATTCTCTGTGTGCCACTGACTGCGCATGAAAGTGACCATCCAGCCTACAGCAATCCACCCAATCGTACCCCACATACGAATCTTGCCAAATTCTACTTCAGCATTCTTCAGATTCCGAAAACAAATGGAATTTGTCAGCGCGAGAGTCGGAGCATAAAAAAGACAATAAATAAACATCCAAGTCCACATTGGGCCAAATTCATTCTGAATAGCAGTAAAATAAAGAAGAACACCACCCACGAGATGGGCCGCACCTAAAAATATTTGGGTTTGCATTAGTCGATCAGCAATCTGTCCGCCTACAAAAGGAGCAATTATACAGCCCAGCCACAAACAACCATATATGGCCGCAATTTCACTACCAGCGAAACCAAGTTTAACCAGATGTGCCCCTAAAGCCGTTGTCCATGAACCCCAAATGGCATACTGGAGAAACATCATAATGCCAAAGTGGGATCCCCGGGTACCGAGCTCGAATTCGCCCTATAGTGAGTCGTATTACAATTCACTGGCCGTCGTTTTACAAC
>ENA-OSCV01000001-OSCV01000001.1-marine-metagenome-genome-assembly--contig:-NODE-1-length-53119-cov-1632.962219_pt1 | contig 53119 bp, 51 predicted proteins | sample MGYA00248469_ERZ534192 | MGnify/ENA primary metagenome ERZ534192 (study PRJEB26407, sample SAMN05421519) | marine metagenome | isolation source: Line P, North Pacific Ocean | place: Canada:British... | reverse complement strand
AGAAAGGAAACGACAGGTGCTGAAAGCGAGCTTTTTGGCCTCTGTCGTTTCCTTTCTCTGTTTTTGTCCGTGGAATGAACAATGGAAGTCCGAGCTCATCGCTAATAACTTCGTATAGCATACATTATACGAAGTTATATTCGATGCGGCCGCAAGGGGTTCGCGTCAGCGGGTGTTGGCGGGTGTCGGGGCTGGCTTAACTATGCGGCATCAGAGCAGATTGTACTGAGAGTGCACCATATGCGGTGTGAAATACCGCACAGATGCGTAAGGAGAAAATACCGCATCAGGCGCCATTCGCCATTCAGCTGCGCAACTGTTGGGAAGGGCGATCGGTGCGGGCCTCTTCGCTATTACGCCAGCTGGCGAAAGGGGGATGTGCTGCAAGGCGATTAAGTTGGGTAACGCCAGGGTTTTCCCAGTCACGACGTTGTAAAACGACGGCCAGTGAATTGTAATACGACTCACTATAGGGCGAATTCGAGCTCGGTACCCGGGGATCCCACGCTAGATGTTCACGCTGGCACAACGGGGCTTTCCCACTGTGCCGTTGAAATCCGTCAGGACCTAACAAATACGGACGAAAAAGTCTCCTATTGGGTGAATTTGCTATCTGACACGATGAGCAAGATTATTAAACGTTCAAATATTCATTTAGTTGAGATCCATTAATTACTTTACTACACCTTAGGCCTAGAAAACGGGAATCTAAAGGGACGGGTTGTGCTTTAGGTCCATATTAAATTGAAATATATGTAGGCATTCGTTTATAGATGATTGCCAAGTGCGCGCCTTGACAGATATCTTCACGTCGCCCTTAAGGGTAAATTCTCATAAGGTTAATCATTAGGAGACCCAAATGGTCGAAGTTGGTGGTATTGCACGTGAACGTTTAAAGTCTCTTATAGAACGCATTGAAAATTTAGAGGAAGAGAAATCTGCCTTAACCGCCGACATCAGAGAAATCTACTCCGAGGCCAAAGGTATTGGTCTGGACATTAAGACATTACGCCAAATCGTCAGGTTACGTAAATTGGATAGCTCGGATCGCCAGCAGCAAGAAGAACTCCTGGACCTGTATAAAAACGCTCTTGGCATGTAATTCTATCATCAAAAATTTTCAACCCAAGGGCGAACCTCAATTTCCCATGACCAGGAACTACGATGCTGAGTATGAAGGTGCCAGTAAGTGCTCGCAATTGCATCAGGATCTAGCCATTTATCCGGGTCATCCTCTTGGGTTTCCATTCTATTCTTCTCTGCACTTCGAATACCGCCATCCACCACTACATGTACGACGTGAATGTTCTGAGGATGAAGCTCCCGCGCCATACTCTGTGCCAAACCTCTTAGGCCAAACTTACCCATTGCAAATGTTGCGGACATCGGGAACCCCTTTACCCCGGCGGATGCTCCCGTAAAACATATTGTACCCCGGTTCTTAGGCACCATAAGCTTGGCTGCCGCCTGACCCACCAAAAACCCGCCATAAGAGGTTATAAGTAAGGCTTCTTTAACATCATCAGGATTTATTTCTGTTATAGCGCCGCGGACGCGAGCACTTGCATTAAAAACGACAACGTTGGGAGTTCCCTGTTCGGTAACAACAGTACTAAATAAATTATTTACCTGTTCTAAATTGGTGGCATCGCAACAAAAAAGCTTGGCGTCAGTTTCAACTGCAATGTCTGTTAATTTTTCCGTATTTCTGGCAGCTAGGGCAATTTTCATACCTCGGTCAGAAAACGTTCGGGCTAGCGACGCGCTCAGACCGTTGCCCGCACCAACAATAAGTGCAACCTCTTGTTCATCCATCTTTGAATTCTCCTCTAAACTAATCACTTAATTATTGTACTTAAACTGAAAGTATTTAAAGCCGTCTTGTTGATTATCCCACGAGGCACTCTCTAAATTTTTATAATTTATTGAAACTCAAATTTGTTTATTTTTGTTTATAAGACAGTAATCATTTGTCCAGTAAGATAAGAAGTGAAATGAGCACGCCTGGGTAATAGCAACATCAATAGGAATAGCGCTAACATGGCCATTACGAACGGATCAATCAATGGAATTGTGGATACGCAGTTGTCACACAATCAGTTTAATTCTATGTCTGCAATCTCCTTAATAACCCAAAGATTACTGGAACGAAGCAAAGAAGAGAGTGCGGATGTAGCCGTCAATTTTGAAAGTCCTGCAATCCTTCGAGCAACGCGGGAGATTTCTAAAATGGTAGCATTTAAGGAAAAAATTTCCGACAGTGTTAGCGCTGTTAGCAAAGCCAAGGACGCTATTAATTGGACTAAAACCTACCTTAATAGAGCTAAGACCGATCTGAACAACATACTGGGGTCCTCCTCCAGTGCCGATAGGACCGCCGCCGCCACTAGCTTTGACGGACACCTAAACAATATTAACGGTAAAGTAAATGGTGCAAACCAACTAGTAGGATTTAACAACATAAACTTGATTGGAAATACCGAAGGCCCTGATTGGAAAACGGATGATATTTATACACCCACAAGTAATACTGGCGGTGGCATATTAGAAATCAAGGGGGCGTTTCTAGGCGTAGACTTTCAAGTCACCGATACTAATGGTTTGCATTGGCGGCTAGATGCTATCGATAAAACCTTCTACCAGTATAGCTCTGATGGGACCGGTAAACGGACAGGACAATCCATGCCAGCTGAGGGTATGACGATAGAAAGCTATGATCCAATCAGTGGCGCCATCACGTACGGCGGTACAGGCACTCTAGATGGCACATTACAACGAGTAGGCTTAAATATCTTGACTTCTGAATATTATAAAAATTTTGCCGATGACGCTTCCGTTCAAACTGCAATAGGCGACATTGATAAAGCCTTGGCAATTTTGAATGTTGAAGGAAACTCTATTAAAGCTGATGCAGCTATACTTGAAGGGCGCATCAAACTTGTTGACGCTAAAATCAATGGTTTTGAGGCTGAAAAAGATCTTATCGTATCAGAGGAAGTAGATGCCTCGAACGCCGTAACTAAGGCGGCAGACCTAAAACTCAGGATGTCACTGATTAATCTCAACCTACTCTCGTCAGCAAGTAACGGATTGGTTGAAAATATGTTGAGTTTGTCGAGGGGACCACAAAAAGCGAGTGGTTTATTCGGTTTGATGGGATATTAATAACCTTTGGCCGTAATCAGTAAAGCAATTTCACCCGACGGCTGATCAGAGTATTCCTACAGGGCGGTATTTATAGCGTAGCGCTAAGGTTGAGAAGGGACGACTGAAGAACATACGACTGGTCAACATGTTCTAAAATTTCATATGTTGGGATTTTAGCATCACCTCCTCATGTAAATCTTTAATTATCCCCCTAAGTACCTGGAGGACTAGGTCCACCAGTGGCCCAATCCAGTAATTCTACTGTATGAACAACTGGCCTTTTCAGACCAGTTTGCAACTGAACCTGGCAACCTATATTACCGGTAGCAACAATTTCGGCTTCAATTTTCTCTATTGCCTCCAATCGACGTAATTTTAAAATTTCAGCAATTTCAGTTTGAATTAGATTGTAAACTCCCGCAGATCCACAACAAAAATGCTTTCCGGGTATTTCTTTAACATCAAATCCTACACTTTTTAGTAATAGCCTTGGTTCCTGTTCAATTTTTTGTCCATGAAGTAGAGAACAAGCATCATGGTATACAATGGTATGGTGCTGCATGTTGGCACTTGTAGGAAAGTCTATTTCAGTTAATAACTCAGTGATATCTTTGGTAAGAAAGGAAATTCTTTCTGCCATTCCATGCCAGATTTCATCGTTCTTGAAGAGATGGCTATAACCTTTAACTTCCGTCCCACAACCCGAGGTGTTTACGACGATAGCATCCAATCCTCTTTCTTCTATTTCGTTATTCCAAGATGTAATATTAGCTTTCGCAAATTCCCGCGCTTCATTTTGGCGACCCATATGATTAACAAGGGCGCCGCAACACCCTATTCCCTTTGACAATACAACTTCACACCCCAACCGATTTAGTAACCTTATCGTAGCTTCGTTAATAGATGGCCTTAAGACTTGTTGGGCACACCCTGCCAGAAGAGCCACTCGCAGGCGGGGCTTACCCACTGCCGGAAAACTCTGCGGAATGCTCAAAGTCGAATTTAAAGGTATCTTTTTTGGTAAAAGCTTGATCACAGACTTAATTCGCCTCCCTAACAACCCTGAAATAGGCCTTAATAGGCTAGCGGCGACTAAAGAAAGTCGAAACCAGTGCGGATTGGGTATAGTTCGCGCAAGGAACCAACGTAGAAAACTGTCAGGTATTGTTCGCTTGGTAAAAGGCTCTATATAGGACCGCGCAAAATCTACATAATGCTGATAATCAACACCGGATGGACATACCGAAGTACACGCCAAACATGAGAGACATTTATCCAAATGAGGCATGACAAACTTGGCACTTTTACCATCACTCTCGATCAATTCCTTGATGAGATAAATTCGCCCTCTGGGGCTGTCTCTCTCATCACCCAAAATACTGTATGTTGGACAATCGGAAAGACAAAATCCACAATGGACACATTTACGCAGGATTGATTCCATTTCCCGCACTTCGGGTCGCGCACGTTGGTCAGAAGTAAAGTTGGTTTGCATTCTCTATAAACCGGGCAGCAATATTTTTCCGGGATTGAGTATTCCCTGCGGATCAAAATTTTGTTTTATTCTTGCCGACAACGCGGCCACGCCTGGGTTCTGTGGTTGAAAAACCGGCGTGATACTGCGAATATCATTGGGTGCCCTCATTAATGTTGCATGTCCTCCTATATCAGATATTAAAGATCTTATCTCCTCGGCAAGTGCCCCTCCAACTGGCAAAACCCCAACCCATATTAGCCCACCACCCCAATCAAAATAAATATCAGCGTCAGAAAACTCCCGTATGGAATTTGCAATGTTAGCTCCTTCCTTTGGTGGAACCGACAATCGCCAAAGAAGTTTTGTTGGATCATTAATTAAATCAACAACTTCAGCAATTTCGGTCCAAAGCATATTCGAGTTGTGAGAGTGCAATTCTTCCATATCGCCAAATCTACTTAAAAGGTTCCTCAAGGCAATAGACCGTGCTTCAACGGAGGGACCAGGGCCTTGCACACGAATTACCGTAACAGCTTCACCGGCGTCATGTACGTAATCTACCTTTGATTTTTCAGACAAATTTTCAGGAAGGTGAGCAACCGCATTAACCTCATTAGGACTAGAAAGAGCGGTATTCATCACGGTAATGGCATCTTCAACGTTTAGCCCAAACACTAATATGCTTCTAGTTTTTTCAGGTTTGGGCAATACTTTAATAGAGATAGAGGTCATTATTGCGAGCGTACCAAAAGAACCGGCAAGAAGTTTAGAAAGGTCAAATCCTGTAACGTTCTTAACGACCCTACCTCCAGATTTGAATATCTCGCCACGGCCGCTCACCGCTTCAAACCCAAGAAAATGATCTCGAGCTGCACCTGCCTGGATGCGTCTCGGTCCAGATAAATTACACGCCAATACGCCGCCTAATGTACCCATCCCCATCGATTTACCGTACAACCGGTTTATATCCGGCGGTTCAAATGCTAGCTGCTGGTTTTTCCCCTCCAGAAGTTTTTTTATATATTCGATGGATGTACCTGCCGCCGCTGTCATCACCAATTCTTCGGGCTCATACATGGTGACGCCAGAGATGTTACTGACAGAAACCATGTGGCCACTTCCGTCTGGTTGCCCCCATCCCTCCTTACTACCCATCCCCTTTACCAAAAGTGGTGTATTTGAGGCTAATGACGATTTAACCAGATCACTGAGTTCCTCGACATTTCCTGGATACAGTATCTGGTCATTCATTTTGCAAATAGTTCGTTCAAAATCGTGGAATATGGGGAAACCGGTTACGACCATCACGCACGTGCACACGCCCTAGTTCCGCACATCGATGAAGCGTTGGAAATACTTTGCCAGGATTTAAAAGAGAGTTTGGATCAAATACACACTTAACCCTTTGTTGTTGATCTAGGTCAACTTGGGTAAACATCGTTTCCATTAAATCACGCTTCTCAACACCAACACCGTGCTCACCCGTAAGAACACCTCCGACAGCAACACACTTCCTAAGAATTTCCGCCCCGAATTGTTCGGCTTTTTCTAGTTCCCCTTTTTCATTTGCGTCATACATAATCAACGGATGTAAATTACCATCACCGGCATGAAACACATTAGCAACATTCAATCCGTACTTTTTCGATAAGTCAGCCATGTGCGATAATAAAATTGGCAATTTTGCCCTCGGTATAGTCCCATCCATACAATAATAATCAGGAGTAATACGTCCAACTGCAGGAAAAGCAGCCTTCCGACCCGCCCAAAATTTTTCTCGTTCCTCATCAGATTTACTAGTTCGCATATAACTCGCACCTAACCCCTTGGCGATTTTTTCGACTGCATCAATCAAGTGGTTTACCTCTGGCTCGGAACCATCTAATTCAACAATCAACAAAGCCTCTGCTTCTAAAGGATAACCGGCCCTGACAAATTCTTCAGTAGCATGAACTGCTGGCTTATCCATCATTTCCATCCCTCCGGGAATAATGCCAGCACCGATGATTGCGGCAACACAATCACCAGCAAGTGAAACTTCAGAAAATCCAAGAAGAACCGCGCGGGCAACAGATGGCTTGCGGAGGATACGGACAGTTACCTCCGTTATCACTCCAAGTAACCCTTCGGAACCAGCAATCACTCCAAGCAGGTCATAGCCGCCGGAATCCAAATGCTTGCCACCAATGCGGATTACCTCGCCGCTGATTAATACAAATTCAATGCCAAGAATGTTATTTGTGGTTAGACCGTATTTTAAACAATGAACTCCGCCGGAATTTTCTGCAACGTTACCTCCGATAGAGCATACAATCTGACTAGATGGATCGGGCGCATAATAAAACTCACGTTCCGCAACTGCGTCACTGATTGCTAAATTGGAAATACCAGGTTGAGCTACCACACAGCGGTTACCGTAATCAATTTCGATAATACGATTTAGCTTTGCAAGCCCAATCATCACGCCATCCTCCAAAGGGAGTGCTCCTCCTGATAGTGATGTTCCGGAACCACGTGCTACCACTTTAATGCCATTATCATGACAATAACGTAACACTTCGGATACCTGTGCAGTAGAATTTGGGAGAACCACCACCATAGGTCGCTGGCAATAAGCAGAGAGCCCGTCGCATTCATATGCCCTTAAGGAAACATCATCGTAAATGATAGTCCCCGCATTTAAACCGTCTGACGGCACACGTGAAATGATAGTTTTCAAATCACTAATGATCTCATCGCTTCTATCAAGTATATCGCGATCCGGTTCAGGCATTTTCATGAGCCGGCTACTCCATACAAGAATAAATAAAATGAAACATCATACAAACGATACATATCACCGATATATACCACCAGAACTAAAAAACCGCACCATCAGGCGCGGTACCAACGTTCTCTATATTAGCCCCTCAAATACCCTCAAGACGCCTACCCTTGTCGGGCCTTAAAACGCGGGTTCCGCTTGTTAATCACGTAAAGACGACCGCGGCGACGGACAACGCGACAACCTCTGTCACGCTGCTTTGCCGTTTTTAAGGAACTACGAACTTTCATAACACTTTCTCACTTCTAAGAGCTGCACAGGCTATGCGAGCAACCTAGCAAAAAATAGGCACGCCGATCCGTTCTGTCAATGCTTAGACGCCTCATGCAATTAATTTAGCCCCCAATAGATTGTGATTATGATATTCCCGTTTATATGACCCCCTCGATTGACAGTTCATCGATTTGTTTGTCATCAAGATTTACAAGGCTTTTAAGTATCTCTTTCGTATGCCCACCCAATATTGGCGGGGGCAAATCCACACCAACTGGCGTTTCCGAGAAACTGTAGGGAATTCCCAATGTCCTGATAGTACCAGAGGTTAAATGGTCTATTTTCAAAACCATATTATTCTCATTCGCCTGCTCACTTTCTAACGCGTCATCAACAGAATTGATCTTACTGCAAGGAATTCCATCTCGCTGCAACAAATCAATCCAATAATCTGCATTCTGTGATGATAGTGCAGCCCTTATAACACCATCACATTCCTCTCTATGCTTAACCCGATCAGAATTTTTTAGGAAACGCTTGTCCGCCATCCATTCAGGGTGATCCAAGGCAATTGCCAGCTTCTCGAACTGCATATCGTTGCCAACAGCAATTGCAATTTCACCTGTATTACAGGGAAAATCTCGGTAGGGGACAATGTTAGGATGTCCATTCCCATAACGCGCAGGATTTTCCTCTCCAATCAAATAATTTGAAGCTACATTTATAAGCATCGAAAGACTAGTATTGAAAAGAGATAAATCAACTCTTTGACCTTTGCCATTATTCCTCCTCGCATTTAAGGCAGCCAAAATGCACATGGCGGCATACTGACCGGTGCAAACGTCAACTATTGCTACACCAAGTTTTTGGGGTCCTCCATTCTCTTCACCCGTGACACTCATCAAACCACTTTCCGCTTGGAGCAAAAAATCATAACCGGGCATACCCGCTTTCGGTCCTTTGTCACCGTAGCCCGTGATGGAACAACGAATCAGTTGGGGCGTCTTGGACTTAAACCATTCTTCCGAAAACCCCCACGCCTTTATCGTACCTGTTTTAAAATTCTCAATCAAAATGTCGGCGTTTTTCAAAAGATCACCTAAAATCTTTTGTCCTCGTTTGTCTTTGAGGTTCAATGTGACGCTTTTCTTATTACGATTAATGCCTAGAAAATAAGCTGCTTGGTCACCTGCAAAGGGTGGGCCCCAACTTCTCGTATCATCACCTTTACCTGGCTGTTCAATTTTAATGATTTCCGCACCCATGTCTCCAAGGTTCATGGTGCAAAACGGCCCTGCCAAAATACGCGTCATATCAATAACCCGTATTCCGCTTAAGGGGCCTCTTCTTGATGTCTCTTTTGAAGGCATAATCTACTTGGCAGGTGCCCGATTACGATCATTTTTGAGATCATCTAGATATGCATCAACCCGTTTCCTGCGTAATAACCGAAATTGATGAAAGTCAGGTTTACGCTTTTCTAAAAATGCATTCATACCTTCCAGCCCCTCATCCGAGCCCCAGATTTCCGCCAGTAATTCCATTCCGTGTTGCCACGAAGCATAGAGTTCGTCTGACTCAAAATTGAGGGACTTTTTAGTTGCTCTTAAAGTCTGGCCGGAATATCCTTTGATCTGCTGGCACCATTCCGAAGTTGTTTTACGCAATTCCGCCTTAGGAACTACGCGGTTAATCAACCCAATCTTTACGGCTTCTTCCGCCGAGAAAGTCCTACACAGGAAAATCATTTCCTTAGCAAGACGCTCCCCAATCAATCTCGGTATATATTGAGTTGCACCAACGGTGGGACAGGCACCCACCTTAGCGCCCGTCTGCCCGAAGACACCATCTTCCGCCGAAATAACAAGATCGCACCATAGTGCTAGTTCATGCCCACCACCCATACAGTGTCCGTGCACCATTGCAATCACAGGTATTGGAAGACCACGAATTGCCATAGCCAAACCGAGCATTCTATCATTCCAATGAAGCGCATTATCTCGATTTAATTTCATCATGGCGTGAAAGTCACCACCAGCAGAAAAGGCTTTATCCCCTGCACCTGTTATAACCGCGGCAACTATCCCAGGGTCCTCTCTCGTAAACCGCACAGCATCCGTTAGTTCGTCAAGCGTCTGCTCACGGAATGCATTTAAAACTTCTGGTCGATTAATCGTGATCCATGCGACGTCATTTTCTATCTGAAATAATATTTCTTTGTAGTCTCTATTACTACTCACTCTTTCTCTCCTACTATTACTAGATTTGTTGGACATTAGTTATCTTTAGCCAGGGTTTCTTCAATTTCAATGAGTGAACCAAGTGTGTCTTTTGGATGAATAAAAAACAATTTTTTACCGTGGTGACCAATAGTGAGAGTATCTCCGCCTAAAACCCGCATTCCGGAATTGTTCGCCGTTGCTGCGGCTTCAGACACATCGTTGGTAGTTAAACAGAAGTGGTGAAGTCCACCTGCAGGATGGTTTTCCAAAAATTTTGAGATTGGAGAACTGGAACCTAGGGGCTCCATCAACTCCAGTTTTGCATTTCCCAACCCTACATATGCTATGCGAATGCCCTGCTCCGGCAGTTCCATTGGGTTTGAGACAACGCATCCGAATTTTTCACGATAAAGGTCTATAGCCTGGGCCAAATCCGGAACAGCTATCGAAATATGATCCAAACTCTCAACGGAAATACTAGTCGTTTTTTGAGGTGCATTATTTGCCACGACAACCTCCATGTTTTACCAACCTACATTGGGCAAGTATTTTTGATCCGTAAAGACGTTGACCAAAACAATTATAGACTTTTACATCATTAACCGACACCCGAGTGGTTAAACCTATCTTCATATGGTCCTAAAAAACGGACCTTTATTAAGAAACCTTAAAAAAATTATAAATGGGGGATTAAAATTTAGACCACACTAAACAGTTAGTCCAAAATTATTAGAATTCAAACCTAGAACTTGTAGGCTATGCCAATTCCAGCTTCTGTAGTCGTATTTGCCGGCTCAAATGCCTCGAATACTAATGCACCTGCAAATGTCCCATTAGCAGTATCAGATTTGTCTATATCCCAATGCCTATAAAATGAATATAGACTGGTTGCACCTGAGAATTTGTAATCAATAGTAAAATCTACGCCCCAACCGTATGACTGATCATTTTCAACGTCGCTAAAGCCTGCAACATCCGATAAATACGATGTTTGTCTTCCAGCAATTAGATAATTAAACTGACTTTTTATGTTTATATCTTTACCAATATTGAATATGCCTCCAACAGGGATGTACAGGTACTGTGACTGACGGTCGTAACCTAACGCACCCGTTGACGATGTCTCCCCACCACTATCGTCATATAACCATCTATACCCTAAGCCAATTATTGGTGTAAAATTATCCAGTTGGTAACCAGCATAGGTCTCACCCCTGAACTTATAGTAATCTTTGTCGAGGGTACCAGAACCACTGTAATTGACCCAACCTCGAGTTACTTCCGTAGTATAAAGAAATTGCCATGCATCGTCAGGATCGTCGGAGACGTCCCACTTCCTCGACCCTGCGGAATATAAAACAGGATTGGAAGTGTCATCCATGAAGTTCGGTTCTTCGTAATAGTAATAGCTCACATCTAGCGTCACGTCCGCAGACCTTGCAAAGTTGGTACTAAAAAAGCACCCAATCCAAAATACGAGAAGCGCAACTTGTAGTCGTTTCATTAACTTGCCAGCCAACTTTTCAATTCATAAATTAATCTAAAGTATTCGAGACATTCATCATAATTTGGAACCCTCGGTTTTGTCCAGCATGTTAATTCAGTCAAAGTCTCAAAATCACCTTCTCCCTTAACCGCAATACAGCAAAATAGGGTCAACGACTTAATCTAGGCATCTCCACGACTTTGTATCTGGCTATTACCAAACCCCACTTTAAAACGATTGTGACGAACTGAGATGACAACCTACTGACAAGACAATCCTCCAAAACACCGCCTTCCCTATACGCCCCATCCTAGCGAGTAAGGAATTTGCCCCTGTCCATAAAGTATTTAGTATCCACCCTATAAAAATCTAAAAACACTAAGTGTTGATTATCTTAACTTTCTACATCTCCGCCAGCTACTACAGGCCGATATGTAATGTATATTTCTCGCGTTATTTTATCCTCGACTTGAACCATCTCACCTCTTGCTTGGGCTTGTATCCGTTCAGGTGTTTCGTTCATCTCCAGGCAATCAGTGGGTGACAATCTTTTAAGGCTTACATAGAAGTCATCTGGATCATCACCTGCCCCCACGGCATATTTGTCCAACCCCTCTGCCATTGCAGAAGCTGGAGCCAGTCTATCCGGATGAACATTCCATTTCTTAGATACCTTGTATTTATTTAGAACGTAACCTGCTACCCCCGCCATTAGTTTTTTTTTAACCAGAGGCCAATGTTGAATTTTGGGATTACCACTATCAAAGACATATTGGATCATTCCCTCTGGAGGATAGGAACACGTATGAGGGACTTGCTCTGATTTAGTAAGCCAAACAAGACCGGGTAATAGCGAAGGTTGAACACCAGGAGCCGCCTCTACTCCCGTGAGCTTCAAGAAACCATCATTAGTAATCCTCTCTATCCAACGGTCCCTGGCATAATGAAAAACCCTCATCTTTCCCTTTCAAAACTACCTGGTTATCGAAATTGGTAAGGTTTTAAGGCACTCAGCATATCATAAAAAAAAGAAACAGTGTGTAGCCTCGAATAAAATACATATTGTTAATTATCTGTTCTTTGGCTCCTGCTAAAGGCACACCGAAAAACTATTAAATAAAAATTGCTACAAATCCTTTAGTTAAATGGAAGAAAGCGACTAACTCTTATAGGTCAGAAGTAGATATTTTCTACTCTTCCATGGTCTGACGTTGCAAACCACCTAGAAAAGTTATGTCATCATTCAAACCTCTTCTCCGATGGCCTGACCAAATACTTTAATTGCTGTTTCTAACTCAATGATCCTATCTTTTAATCTTTTGTTTTCTGCCTCAAGGATTTTGATTTGAACTTCATATTCTTCACTGATCATCTCCACCTCTTAGATAACTGCATTCCACTTTACATCAAGTTCAGTAAATATCTTGCAAGGCTGTCATATCCTTCTTTCATCAACCAACCGGAAACGACACCAAAAACAAATTGGGTATCAAAAATGAAATTCAACAGCCAACCTGCTACCAATAAAACAAGAGCAAAAAAAGTTCGCTTAATAAGTCTCATGTCAGACTATCCCGACCTCTTCACCAAAACACCTTCTCATAGATTAAGTATAGCGTTAAAGCATGCGTAAGTCTTTATGTCCCGGATCAGAAAATTATTGCTAGACAATCGGTGGAAAGAAAAGAGTTTTCTGGGAATGTTGCATTCAAATGCCTAGGCTTTATTACGGCATACTAGTTCCCACAAATTTTTATTCCGGTACCAAACGGATTGTTAGGACTATCACTTCTATAAGGACTTCCAGCCCTATACCGATTATTAATGCTATCGGGAAAATACCTGATCGTTTGAGAATTAGAATCGGTTAGGTGTATTTAGTTTTCTTGAGCCACACCTCATTTAGTCCCATAATTGGAGTATGTTCGACAATACTTCCGAAAAGCCACAAAAACCACAAAAGCAACTAAATGTTTTGGGAACAGATTTAGAGGTTTGTGGAACCGATCCGATGACAGGGTTTTATCGTGATGGCTGCTGTAACACGGGCAATGATGATGTTGGAACGCATACCGTTTGTGTGATCGTTACGGATAAATTTCTGAATTATTCGAAGAGTAGAGGCAATGATTTGAGTACCCCAATCCCTCAATATGGGTTTGAAGGGCTGAAGGCTGGTGATTCTTGGTGTCTATGTGCGCTGCGTTGGAAAGAAGCGAAATCGGAGGGCTTTGCCCCACGCGTAAAACTTACAGCAACCAATAGAAAAACACTGGAATTTGTTGACCTTGATGACCTTAAGGAACATCAAATCGACTTGAATTGAACAGCGTCAATACGCCTCCACCTTTTCTCTTTCTAAAACTGGCCATAGAATCTCTCCGCACTGTGCCAAAACTGTGCCGAAAAGACTTTTATGTTTTTTTAGATGTCCTTAAGAGGTGCTAACCCCTTGAAAAGAGTGGTGGAGCTGATGAGATTCGAACTCACGACCTCTGCATTGCGAACGCAGCGCTCTCCCAACTGAGCTACAGCCCCACATTTGTTGGTTACCTTTCTAAATCTAAATCGTTGTCACAACAAGAATCTTCACCTGTATTCACACGATCAAATAAACGTATCAGTCACACGGCGATTATTTTCTGCCCATCGCAATTAAACACTAAATCAATAATTTCCTGTTCACGATATTTAATCACGCCAATCCCGGTAATACTAATAATCACACCTTTTTACCGTCATGTTTTTTTGATAAATAAAAAATGATTTTCAGGAATGCAAATATAACACAAAAATTCTTCAATCTTGCGTTGTATCCAAGCTAACGTTAGGTTTCCCCAATACTATTTAGGTCAGTCAGTAATCACGGATTTCATCTATGTATTCTATACTCATTCTAATAGACAATATCCTCGGCATCTACATGTGGTGTATTATCATCGTCGCGGTAATGAGTTGGCTGACGTATGCTGGGATAATCAATACCCATAACCGATTCGTTAGTATGGTCGGTAATTTCTTATACCGAATTACTGAACCAGTTTTAGGAAGCTTAAGACGTTGGGTGCCTAATATAGGTGGCATTGATATCTCACCGGTGATTGTTATCCTTTTAATCGTTTTTCTTCGAAACCTGCTGCATGAATATGGTGGCACCTTCTAACCTCTTTTACATTGTAAATGATAAATTCCGCGTTATCGTTCGTTTAACACCTAAGGCTTCTCAAAATTCAATCGTAAGTCTAGCCCATGAAACTGATGGTAGTGTCGTTATCAAAACTTCAGTCACCGCTACACCTGAAGCTGGCAAGGCCAACACCGCCTTGCTTAAATTACTCGCCACAGAATGGAAACTACCGAAGTCATCTCTGAGTATCATCAAAGGGGCAACCACTCGGAGAAAAATTATTGAGATTGCGAAAGACAGGCAAATAGTTGAGCCAGTTCTTACAGCCTGGATTAAGAGACGTGCCAATAAAAATGTTTATTTGGAAAGGTAACTAATGGCAGACGCATTTATGATCGACGGGAAGGCCTTTGCTGAGAAACTTCGAGATGAAATAGCTGATAGAGTAAATAAACTCAAAGAACTTCATAACCTAACCCCGGGGTTAGCTGTGGTATTGGTTGGCTCCGACCCTGCCAGTGAAATTTACGTCCGCAATAAACAAAAAATGACTTCCCAAGCTGGTATGAAAAGTATCGAGCACAAACTGCCCACGGACACCTCCCAGAAAGAACTTCTTACGCTTATAGATGGGCTAAATTCTGATCCATCTGTGAACGGTATACTGGTTCAGCTTCCCTTACCTGACCAACTTGATGAACAGACTATCCTGGCCGAAATTGATTACGCTAAAGATGTCGATGGTTTTCATCTTTTCAATGTGGGCAAGCTCTCTACAGGTACTCCCGGGCTCATTCCCTGCACGCCCCTCGGCTGCCTGATGCTGATAAAAGATAGCTTGGGCTCTGATCTCTCAGGCAAACGGGCCCTTGTCGTAGGGCGTTCCAATATTGTAGGCAAACCTATGGCATCTCTTCTACTGCGTGAAAACTGTACTGTCACTATCGCCCACTCTCGCACTCAGGATTTAGCAGCGGAATGTGCTCGTGCAGATATCTTAGTAGCCGCAACTGGTCGCCCCAGAATGGTTAAAAAGGATTGGGTGAAGAAAGGTGCCATAGTTATAGATGTCGGAATCAATAGGTTACCCCCCGATGAGGAAGGAAAATCTAGACTCGTTGGTGACGTGGACTACGACAACGTTAAACTGGTTGCGGGTGCACTAACCCCGGTGCCAGGTGGCGTCGGCCCCATGACTATAGCGTGTTTGTTACAGAATACACTTACTGCTGCATGCGCACAGAATGGCATAGAGTTAACTCCTAGTTAGCTCTAGAGGAAGAAGAGAAATTAGCTTCTTATTAGTTTCGCGTGCAAGCTCCAACATCTAAACTAAATAAAAACTCGTCGGCATAATCCCGATAGTAGTCCCAGCTTTTTCCGAACCTTGAAATAATTATGTTAAAATCGAAACTTTATGTAACTTCCGTTTACTTATAGAAGTTAATTAATTAACCCGGAATTTGGGCTTTTCTACAATTTTTCGAATTTTTTTGCTGTTCGTCTTGACTTTACTACCTTACACCGAGAATTACGCCTAAGTTTATCAGCCAACGACAACAATAATAAGGAGAAGCTTTACGGTGGCAAAGGAAGATGCGGACGTTATCGTAATCGGCGCAGGGAATGCAGCATTGTGCGCGGCGCTCGCTGCAAGGGAGAATGGTGCCAGCGTGATCGTGCTCGAAGCCGCACCAGAGAATGAGTCTGGTGGTAACAGCCGTTACACGGCAGGGTTATTTCGTATCCCTTACGCCAACATTGAAGAGTTAGAACAAATTATTCCGGACTTATCGGAAGAGGAAAAAACCAACGTTGATTTTGGCAGTTATACCCGGGACCAGTTCTTTGATGATATGGCGCGAGTAACCCAGTACCGGGCAAACCCTGATCTTCTTGAAATAATGGTTGATCGCGCGCATGAAACGGGCATCTGGATGTGTTCCCATGGGGTTCGGTTCTTACCCGCTTATGGGAGACAAGCTTTCAAGGTAGATGGCAAGTTCAAGTTCTGGGGTGGGGCACATATCGAGGCAACAGGTGGGGGTCCTGGCCTGATAGGGTCGCTCATGGGCGCCGCCAGATCAAATAATATTGAGATACGGTTTGGAACCCCTGCAAATGCACTGATCACCGAAGGAAATCAGGTGGAAGGCGTGGTATGTCGTACATTAGGTAAAACACAAAATCTTTTCGCCAAGACCGTAATCCTTGCATGCGGCGGATTTGAAGCTAACTCCGAATGGCGAACCCGATGCCTGGGACCAGGTTGGGATTTAGCAAAGGTTCGCGGAACTAGATTTAATATGGGTGATGGCATCAGAATGGCGCTTGATATAGGTGCGATGCCTTATGGAAACTGGTCAGGGGCACATTCTGTTGGCTGGGATCGCAACGCACCGGAGTTTGGTGACCTAGCTGTTGGGGACAATTTTCAGAAGCACAGCTACCCCTTTGGCATCATTGTCAACGCTAACGGCGACCGTTTCGTTGACGAGGGTGCAGATTTTCGAAATTATACTTATGTGCGCTATGGCCGTGCCGTATTAGAACAACCTGGTCATTTTGCTTGGCAGGTATTTGATAGTAAAGTAACGCACCTGCTTCGGGATGAATACCGTATCCGCCAAGTCACAAAAGTCGAAGCCGAAACATTGGAGGATCTGGCAAGAATACTTGATGGTGTCGACCCCGACTCATTTTTAAAAACTGTTACTGAATTCAATGCTACGGTCGCCATTGACACACCTTTCAACCCTAATATCAAGGATGGTCGCCACTCTCAAAGTAATGATGTCAAAAAATCTAATTGGGCTAATGCCTTAGATACACCACCTTACGAGGCTTATGCCATCACCTGCGGAATAACTTTCACTTTTGGTGGTTTGCGAATAAATGAACATGCCAATGTGTTAGATACCTCACATCAGCCAATCCCAAATCTGTACGCGGCAGGCGAATTGGTTGGTGGCATATTTTATTTCAATTACCCAGGTGGGTCCGGCTTGGTATCGGGTTCGGTGTTTGGCCGTATCGCTGGAACTTCAGCAGGACGCCAGGCTATGGGATTAAAAAACTAAAATATTTTTTTAAAACCCTATCTACCTTGGGTAAATTTTCTAGGTTTTATACTCTATCTCGAGAGCTACTAACTCTTGGTCACCAGTTACGGTAACGTCATATTCAGATCCTAACCTAGGGATTACGAAGAAACTAACATTCGTAATGCAGTGTCACCAAATACTAAACTTGAATCTTAAACTGGCCTAACTTCCAATTCTCAGCGTGGTTGGTCGTCTTTGATACCTTCTGTGTCACTTCCTAAAATATGCCACGTCTTCATTCGCAGGTTCCCATTTCGTGTTGCTCGGCCAATCTTTTACCCTCGCAGCCATATCAGTTCCGTAACGCACTCTAAAAAGAAGAGTGCGCTCAGTTCCATTTACATATTCATGCAGTTCTCCAGGTGGATGCACCACAAAAGCCCCTGGAACTACGTCAACAGAACCCTCTAGAGTATTCATTACACCTCCTCCTTCAAAACAGAAATAAATCTCTGTTGCATCAGGATGACAGTGGTTGGGGCTCACCTGTTGCGGTTCCCAACAGGCGATAGTAACATCGCCACCCGCTATTTCACCGAGTATTTTTTCAACATGGTGTGAGGAATCAAATTCCTGTTCGTCGTGCAATTTAAAAACATGCATGTGCACTTCCTCCAATCGGGTTTATTCATTAAATTCTTTTCAACAAGGCTATGGTTATCAGATTTTGTTGTTTGAGCATTATTTGGCGGGTTAATTTATTCATTTCAAATACGGTTCCAAAATTTACACTGCAAGACCTTGTATATCAATATAGTGGCCATCCCTGTCTGTGAGATTACAATCATATCCCAAGATTTTCTTGTTTGTTATTTAAAAACAAAAAGCATTACCATTAATAATTTGATCGATTAAAATTTTTTTAGCGATTTCTTAGCCTATTTAATTCTATCTACAACTGGCGAAGTGGGCTCGTTTAAACTGGTTTTCTTCTCTATGTTTTGTCTAAGATAGACATTCAAACTTCTTCAGTTTAACCAAATATATTGGTCAAATAGAAAATTAATGTGACTGATAATTAATACAAATGGAACCTTGATTATGGACACCCCTGCTATTGAGAATGCTGTTTTCGCACTCATGCAAAACCGTTTGAAGCCCGGCTCATTTAAAAGTCTGCCCGCTCAATGCAAACCGTCTGGGCTAAATGAAGCTTACGATTTACAGGAAGCTCTTAATAAAGCCCTTACAAAAGCCGGCTTAGGTCCCCAGGTTGGTCATAAAGTCGGCTGCACGTCAAAGGTCATGCAGGATTATATGAAGATTCCTCATCCGTGTTCCGGAAGTATTTTTCAAAGTACAGTACATTCACTTGGCGTCTCACAACCTTCAAACCTTTACCATCAGGTTGGCGTTGAATGTGAAATTGCAGTACGGCTAGCTAAAGATCTCCCACCATCTAGAGAGCCCTATACCCAAAGCTCAGTATTTGACTGTGTTGAAAGCTGTATGAGTGCGATTGAAATAGTAGATAACAGATACCAAGATTTCCGGTCACTCGACTTAGAGACGATGGTTGCTGATGATTTCTTTCAAGCCGCCTGTGTATTAGGTGAAGAAATCGAGGAATGGCAGCACCTTGACTTGGCTGAGATTGCCGGACGCATGATGGTAAATAAAATTGAAGTAGGGAATGGTAAAGGCGCCGATATTCTAAGCCACCCCTTTGAGGCACTTGCCTGGCTTGCTAATCATAAAGTTGCCCGGGGGACCTTTCTGTGCGCAGGTGAAATTGTGCTACTTGGAAGCTTAGTCAAAACACAGTGGCTTTCTCCAGGGGATAAGGCTGTTATCGAACTTGATCATCTAGGAACCGTGTCCGCTGAATTTTTAGCATAGAGCCCCCATGGGGCATCTATTTTCCTATCCAAACGAGTATTGCCTGGTAAACTGCACGTAAACCCATAGCTTCGCCGCCTTCTGGGCGGCCAGGTCTTGTCGTTGTATTCCAGGCCATCAGATCGATGTGCGCCCAAGATGTCGTCGGTTCAACAAATTCCTGCAGGAAAAGAGCCGCTGTAATTGCTCCTCCAAAACCTGATTCCGCAGAATTAGTCAAATCGGCTGTTTTGCCTTTGATTTGACGCCGATAGTCTGACCAAAGAGGCAGCCGCCATAATTCATCCTGACAAGAGATGCCGGAGGCTAGCAGGGTTTTTGCAAACTCGTCGTCATTAGTAAATAGAGCGGGTAGTTCCGTTCCAAGAGCGACCCGGGCAGCTCCGGTAAGCGTTGCGAAGTCAATTATAATTCCCGGGTTATCACGCGCAGCTTCGGAGAGTGCATCAGCTAATATTACGCGCCCCTCTGCATCGGTGTGTCCTATTTCTATGGTTTTTCCGTTACGAGTACGGATGATATCCAGCGGACGGATTGCGTTACCGGCAATATTATTCTCGACCGCTGGGATCAATACTCGCAACCGAACCTTTGAATGGCTAGACATTAGCATAGAGGCAAGGCCTAAAACGTGGGCAGCGCCACCCATGTCTTTTTTCATGAGCTTCATTCCCGATGCCGGCTTGATATCAAGCCCGCCGGTGTCGAAGCAAACACCTTTGCCAATTAAGGTGACTTTAGGATGTGTCGGCTTACCCCAAGTAAAATCAAGTAATCGGGGCTCATCGTCGCTGGCGCGACCGATGGCATGGATAGCAGGGTAGTTTTTTGTCAACAATTGTTTGCCCTTAATCACCTTGATCTTCGCCTGATATTTTTTTGCTAGAGTGCGAGCAGCTTTTTCTAAGTCACTTGGACCCATGTCTTCGGCTGGAGTATTAATCAGGTCTCGCACCAGAAAAATAGCCTCAAGTGTTTGTTCTACAATTTTCCGGTCACAAGCCGCAGGCCATTGAAGTAGCGTTTTAAGTTTTAAAGAATTTTTATACTTATCAAACCGGTATGCTCCAAGACCCCAACCGAGTGCCGCCAGTGTGGAAGTCTTGGCATCATTAAATCCTTCGAATGTGTAAGTGCCGTGTGGCAGACCCCGGGCTAAACTGCCGCTGTCCCAAATATTAGGTATATTGGATGCTCCCCAAAGGACCTTGCCCAAAGAGCCATCGTTATTGGGAATTAGACAAGTATTTCCCGCAGCACCGTCAAAGCCAACCGTCTTGATCCACCTCTTCACATATACTGGTTGAGCATCCATCCATTTTTTAAAACCGATCTTCTTTACAGGTATAATTTTGACGGCGTCTGTTCGTCTGCTTGCGAAAATTTTCATCTGGTTTTTTCCGTCTCTAATGCTGGCCATGGCACTTATACAGGCAACTAAATAGAAACGTCACTAAAATTACGGTGTGGTAGTTTTAAAGGGTTGTTTCTTTATTAATGAAATGTGATTCATTTATTCATGCAACTTGGTCAGTCAAGGGCAGTTCTTTTTCCAGGGACCTTGTCAAAAGGACTGCACGGCAAACCATAATCGTCGATGATTACACTGACATCTCATTATTGCGGATTTATGACTACTCTGTCGCGAGTTACATCCTGCAAAACCAGATTGTAGGCTTCCCTTACCTCATCAAGCCCAAAGATTTTATCGCATCTGATAGGATAAGGTTTGTAGGTGCCATTTTCAAAACCTTCCCGCAGGTTTTCTAAAATACCACCGGATACGATATGATCATGATCCATATTGCTTACACCAACCAAAGTATGGTTACCTCGATAGAAGGTACGTAGGTTAATTTTGTTCTTTTCAATAAACGTCGAGATAATTATTTGACGCCCTCCCTTAGCTAAACATTGGTTGCCTATTTCAAAATATGGGCTTCCCGTGGTGTTCATTATTATGTCTGCTCCCCGCCCATTTGTGCGGTCAATGATTGCGCTCTGGATATCGGCTTCCTTAGAGAGGTTAATTACCTCCACCGGTCCAGAGGCGTGACCATTATAATCATCCCGGTTTCGCTCCACGGAAATTATACGTCCACCAACACTAGAACCTATTTGAACACTAGCCTCGCCCACCTTTCCATTTGCACCAAATACAACGATCGTCTCACCTTCCTGTACACGTGATCCCTTAACCATTCCAAGCCAAGCACACGTCCAGGAGACTCCGACTGAACCTGCTTCAAGCATGGAAATGTTTTTAGGTTTCTCCCTCACTCCCGCCACATCGATTAGAGCAAACTGTGCGTGGTTTCCGTCCCTTCTCATCCCAAGGTCTCCGCCGGTACCCCACACCTCTTTTCCTATATATTCACTTGGTCCTTCTATCACTACGCCAGCATAATCCCGCCCAGGCGTTCTCGGCCAGGTGAGGTAGGGCATTTTACCTAATAACGCCTTTACGTCTGAAGGATTTACTCCGCTTGCACAAACCTCGATTAAGCATTCTTTCTCACTGGGAATGGGCGGATCAATCTCCACTAATTCAAATTTAAGAAATTCTGCGCTTTCCGATTGGTCGGTTACCCGGATCGCACGCATATTCAATTTCCTTCCAATTTTATCAGCTTGGGTCAAATGTGGGTAGGGGAACCGGTGTTCGTATAACCCCTTGATTTACTTAATAACTTTATGAAAAATGGCGGAGGGAGAGGGATTCGAACCCTCGATAGAGCTATAAACCCTATACCGGTTTAGCAAACCGGCGCCTTCAGCCGCTCGGCCACCCCTCCAATCATGATTACTAGAGACATTAAATATAATTACTCTTCAAGTATTATTTAGCCAGAATTCTGAGAAATCAATTATGAATAATTGGATCTACAAAGTATCGGGATCGTTACCCAATTGAATTTCTGTCATTTCCAGAATTCTGTTACTGGCTCATAGAAATTTTATACGATGGTGCGGCTAACTATTTTTCTGAGTCTAAGAAAATTTTAGTTTCCACATAATGGTAGACGGATTCTGCCATAAGTTTTAATAGATCTTTGGATGCAACCTTCTTCTTTTTTTTACGCAAAATTCTTTTTGCCATTTTCTGGTTAAATTTTAAAGCTGTTGAATGTACCCCAATCATCCTTTTATCGAAGAATATTTTGTCTTTGATTTCCGAATATTTTGGTCGGCTATAGAATTCGGAATTCCATTTCTCGGCCCCATTCAAAATCAGTCCTATTACTATGTTCCGTGTGGATTCCTTATCTATACCGAGCTCTCTAGCTTTATAGGCAATCAGTGTAGATTTCCATTCTGATGTTTTTTGAAGGTTTGCTGCCCCCGCTTTTGCTCCCCCAGACCCGTTGGCTTGATGACAAGTTGCACAACCCTGCTTTTGGGAATGATATAGGCGCTCGCCAATTTGCAGTGCCAATGAATCTTGAATATTACTCATGAATTTTTCACCAGCAGATATACCGGTTAATAGAATAAAAAATACCATCGAAAGGATAACGGCCAATACAGAAATTTGTTTATTTTTTATCATTAATGGTTGTTAGAAACTATTGCTCTCTGAAACAGAAAAATTTACCTATGTTATGATATTTTTGAGGGGGTTTTTATCAAAGCTTATCTAGTTTAACCATAGACTTTAAATTATTAACCAAATGCTTCTTTTAGGAGGCCCATCCCGACTAATAAATTAGGATTAAATGTTTTATATTCAAGTAGGTGTCAGAGATTTTTTGATGCTGTCTAATGTTAAAGAGAAAAAGCCATGATGGAAAAAATCCTGTCAACTAAGTTCTTTATCATATGACTTTAAGAAGAAAGGTTCTCCTTATTTTTCTATTTGCCTTCGTCGTTTTTTGCGGCGTTATTGGTGTAGAGATTATCCTTAGCAACAAACTCTCACAAAATCGTCTATTTGATGCTGTTTTAACCGGTCAAAACTCTACCTGGCGCAAAGTTCGCGAGGCAACCTATGAACGCATGTTGTTTTACGCGTATGATGCTAAACCAGGAAAACCTTCGATCTGGCGCTTGAGAGGAAGACGAAGTCCGGTTGAGGCTGTACTAAGTGGTAATCCAAAAAAGGTAAGACGGGCGATTTTTCCTCTTTTTGAACATTTAGAAAAAGATAAAATATTAGATTTGATGTGGGTCTTTGACAGTTCCGATAAACCGCTTTTAATCGCTCACAATGATAATTCTAATGACGGCTCTAAAACCAATCTAGACAATACTTCGTCAGTATCAGAATCAATATTAGAAGTAGTAACCAACACCAGAAATTCTAAAACGGCACAAAAACAATTCGTGGAGAATAATGGAAATATCTATGCAACCATTAGCTTTCCAATATTCGCAAATGCCAGGGTTGCCGGTACCGTAGTATACGGGCGTATTATCAATCCCTTAGTGCAAGATCTAGCGATTAACACCAAGTCCGAGGTGTTCGTTTTTCATTCAAAAAGTGGCTTTATTTTTGGGACCAAACCAATTCTTTCACGACTAGCAGAAAACCGATTTCGTACTGACGACTACGCACTTTTAGATTCAGGAGAGAATATATTTCTGGCAAATTCACTTAGGTTCCCTATCCGCACAGAGAAAATCCAATTAATATTTATGCTGGACGTTACTAGAGAATACCGAAAACAGCAGCAGTATTATTTGATTACAATTGGATTTATAATTCTTGTCGCAATAATCTTAACGACTTTAACCAACGTTCTTTTGAAACGTGGTTTTAAACCTCTAGACCGCGCTATCGATGTTTTGAACGCTCTCTCTAAAGGTGATACGAGCGTCGATATCGAAAATAAAGGTGATGACGAAGTTGGTAAGATCGCCTCAACCGTGAGCAGTTTCAGAAAAAGCCTTATTGAACGCGAGAAGGTACGCAGCTTATTCGGGAAGTATATTCCGGAAAAAATTGCGGAAAAGGTTCTGCAAGAGGAGGGGGGGTTACAGCCCCAAACCACTGAGGCAACGATATTTTTTGTTGATCTGGCTGGGTTTACAGCAATGTCAGAAAAATTAACTCCTCAAGAAATTGTTGAGGTTCTGAACGAGTACTTTTCGGAGATTGTTACAATTATCGAACAGAATAATGGAGTTGTAACCCAATTCCAAGGCGACGCAGTTCTTGCAATATTCAACGTACCGATAGAGGACGAATTGCATTCTTTAAACGCAGTAAATACCGCACGAGGAATCATTAAGGTAGTTGAGGAAAACACGTTTTGCGGACGCAACCTAAGTTGCAGGATAGGAATTACTACCGGTAGTGTCGTAGCCGGTAATGTTGGAGCTAAAGATCGTCTAAATTATACTGTGCACGGGGATATCGTTAATTTAGCAGCTAGACTTGAACAGTTAAATAAAGACTTTAACACGAATGTCCTAATTGCGGCCTCAACAGTCGCAAAGGTCAAGGACATAAAGTTTAAAGAGATCGGAACAATCTCGGTCCGGGGGAAAGAAGAAAATGTAAGCGTGTTCACTCTATACGATTAAAAAGTATGGCGGAACAAATTCAACAGGGATCTAATAACACCTTTATGCCTTCAAGGCCTGTAAAACATCTTCCGGACGGATCGGCAGTTTTCTAATCCTAATACCGACAGCGTTAAAAATTCCATTGGCAACTGCAGCTCCAACCACGCTGGTTGCGGGTTCTCCAACACCACAGGGATAAAGGCCATTTTCTACGATCTGGATATCTAATTCAGGTAGATTGCTCATCGTTTGCCAGGAGTACTTGTCGAAATTATTTTGAACAAATTTGCCGTTCTTCACGGTAAGTTCCTCAAACAAAGAGTTGCTGACACCCCATAAGAGAGATCCCTCAACCTGTGCCCTGATCCCATCTGGATTTACTGCTACCCCAACATCGATTGCCACTGTTAATTTTCTAACAAATACCTCACCTGAGCTGCGATTTACGTGAACCTCAGCCGTGCATGCACAAAAACTCGGCATTCCTCTTTCTTCCGCTGCTGTGACCGCAATTCCGTGCGCCGTATCTTTCCCGAATAACCGAGTTCCATAGCCTGCATGACCGGTTGAAATTCTCAGCACGTTAGCAAGACGTTTAGCCCCTGCAACGTTTCCACTAGCATGATAAGTCGGCCAGAATTTCCATTTTTTCCAAGCTGGACCAGGGATACCGAAAAACAGTGGGAATTTGTGTTTATAAATTTCACTTGGGCTTGAACCTGCGTTTTTACCTCGGCCAGTTAACAATTCAAGTCTAACAGACAGTGGATCTTTTTTTAAATTATGCGCAATTTCATCTACAAAGCTTTCAATTGCAAATACCGTGTAATTATTTGAAACGCTCCTAACTGCACCTAGAGGCATAACGCTCTCGAGAAACTCATTTCGAAATGCTGTAACATGCTGATTTGGAATATCATACCAATGATCAGCCCCGCTATATGATAGCCCCTCAATTTTTCCTTTATTATCTGCTGCTGGAATGTTCACTAACTCGAAACCTATCCAACCAGCAACTACGTCGTGTTTTAATCCAATGACATTACCATTACCTGAAAGCATTGCCGTTAAGTGCTGTACAGTGGTCGTGCGCGGGTCTTCTAATCCCATGTCATCTTCACGGTTAAAAATAACTTTCACTGGGCGATTTAAATTTTGAGCGGCAACAGCGGCAAGAATAATTGGCATAGGATATACGCGACTACCAAATCCACCACCAACGTAATGCGGATGAACTACGATCTTATCTGGAGTGGTCTTTAGAAAATTTGAGAGTATAAGGCGAACTACGTGACCCGCTTGGCAACCGGCAAATACATTCCATATGCCGTCCACATTTTGAACTAGCGCGCTTTGTGGCTCTAAGGAGGCATGTGCTACTAGCCCGGTTATATATGATGCATCTAATGTTTGGTTAGCATCTTGTTTTGCCCTATCAATGTTACCATCGCGTACAAAAGCTAACCCCTTAGACCGGTTTGTGAGAAGTTTTTTTGCTTCTGTTAAAATATCTTGGCTTGAGATTTTCGATGTACCGGAAACTTCCCAGTCTACCTTGACCAATTTCGCGGCACGCATTGCTGCGGGATAGTTCTCGGCAATGACTAGGGCTGTGGGGATGGCATTTGTTTTAACCGCTATGGGAAAGTTTAACGGCAGTGTTGTTATGTAACCATCTATCTTCTTGGCAGCACTATCATCAATTCCTTTTATCGTTGATCCAACGCGAGTGGGGGCCGGAACGATTTTGCCATAAACCATATTAGGTACATAAGCATCAATACCAAACCGTGCTTTGCCATTGATCTTTTCGGGTATATCCAGAGCCGGCATGGATCGCCCTATAATTTTGTAATTTTCCTTGGGCTTAAGCTTTACTTCAGAGAGATCGTCCTCTGTAATTTTATATTCAATTGCCGTCGAGGATAGTATTTCGGAGTACGTAATTTGATTTTCAGAAACTATATCAACCACAGTACTCCGGCGGGCCATGCAGTCGGCCGTTTCTGCATCAAGTAGCTTTGCTCCAGTCTCAACAATCAGTTCTCTTGCTGCCGCCGCAGATCGGGCTAATCGGTCAAACATCTCGTGAGTTGAATAACTTCCCCCGGTAATTTGTATACCATAAGCTGCCTGAGCCTCTGCGGTCATTTCGGGATAATCTATTTGTACCCATTCCCATGCAAGTTCAAGTTCCTCTGCGACAATCTGTGCCAATGTGGTCCCTATATGCTGACCCATTTCTGTTTTTAGAATATGAACCGTCGTCCGGCCGTTAGCTTCCATTGTAAACCAGATAGTTGGATGAAAATTTGGCGGCACGACGAGTGGACTTGATGGGTTTAGGAGATTTATAACTTGGCGACCTACCGCGTGGGCAGAAGACATTCCAAATAGGATTGTTGTACTTCCTGCTAAAGATGAAATTAGAAATTGGCGCCTTGAGCTTGTCAGAAAACTATTAAAAATTTTATTCATTTCTATTTCTGATCTCCCGCGAAGCCCGTTGTATAGCCTTTTTGATTCTGGGGTAAGTCATGCACCGGCACAAATTAAACTTCATCGCGGTTACAATTTCTTCATCTGTTGGCTTTGGATTATCCGCTAACAAGGCAGCGGCCTGCATAATCTGTCCTGACTGACAATATCCGCACTGTGCGACTTGCTCTTTTACCCAGGCCCTTTGCAAGGGGTGATCCGATCTTGCATCAAGACCCTCAATTGTAGTGATAATTTCGCCCTCCACGTCTCCCAATCGGATTTGACAGGAACGCATTGCTTCACCATTCAGGTGCACTGTGCAACATCCACAGTGTCCACGTCCGCACCCAAATTTGGTACCGGTCAAACGCAGATCTTCACGCAAAACCCACAGCAACGGCGTGTCCGGAGCTGCGTTCACTGAATAACTACGACCATTAACTTTGAGCCGAGACATCAATTAATCTCCTAAATCCAGATAAAAAGATTACCATCAGCCTTGGTATGGGTCAAAAATTTAGGGGGTTGGCAGGCAAGAAACTATATATTTATGTCAAAATTCATTGAAGTATCTTGTCGTATTTTATTCTGGAATTTTATGTCGAGGAGAACATAAATAGTCTTATTTTCGATATATCCATAGTTCTTAATTTATATTGCCAACCTTTGGATGGGCATTTGGTCACCTCAGAACCTTGCTCAATAAAAAATACTAAGCTACGCTTATTTTTCTACTTTTTGTAAGATGCGGGGGGGCCCTATGTCATATCTCGACAATCCATCATCAGTTCTCAATCTGGTCACCGACGACGAGGCACACCGCGATGTATATATTGCTGACGACGTCTTTGAACTGGAAATTAAACATTTGTTCCGCAATACCTGGATCTACGTCGGGCATGCCAGCCAAATTCCAAATAAAGGAGATTATTACACAACAACTATTGCTGATCAGCCGGTACTAATGGTTAGGCACACAGATAACGAAATTCATGTATTATATAATCGATGCGCCCATCGTGGGACTAAATTAGTCACTGAATTTCACGGTAACACGGGAAAAACATTTAGATGCCCCTACCATGCCTGGACCTATCGGACGGATGGGACACTACTGGGTGTTCCGGTGAGGGATGGATATGAAGACGTAAGTTTTGAAAATTCTTGCGCCTCAAAGGGCATGACGGCAGTTTCTAATGTTCGTGTCTATCGTGAGTTTGTTTTCGCGAAGCTTCAAGATGGTGGGATCGAGTTCGAAGAATTTTTTGGAGATTCCTTATCAAGCATTGACAATATGGTCGATAGATCACCGGAGGGGCGTCTTGAAATTGTCGGCAACCCGCTTCGGTATATGCATCACTGTAACTGGAAAATGTTAGTTGAAAATCAAACCGACTCCTTCCATCCAATGGTCGTTCATGAATCATCAGCTGGAGTTGTAAAAGAGATCTGGGAAGATATGAAACAGCATAGTAATGCAACCCCCATGGCGGTTGAGTGCATTGTGCCATTCACCTCTTCCTACAGTTTCTATGAAAAGATGGGGATCCGCACCTGGCAAAACGGCCATGGCCATACCGGTGTCCATTTTTCAATACATTCTGATTATACGGATGCCTCCGGTTATGTGGACCAAATGAAAGAAGCTTACGGGAAAGAACGTGCCGAAGAAATTTTAAACGAAAATAGGCATAATACTGTTTATTTCCCAAACTTAATGGTTAAAGGTCCAATTCAAACATTACGGCTATTTAAGCCTTTAGCTGCTGATCGTACTCTCGTTGAATCGTGGATTTTCCGCTTAGTTGGAGCTCCAGACATGCTTCTTGAGCGCACAGCAATGTACAATCGTCTTATTAATGCTCCTACGTCAATTGTGGGCCACGATGATACAGAAATCTATGAACGCGCCCAAGAGGGTCTTCACTGCACAAACAACCAATGGATGAATTTCCAACGACACTACTTTGGGGAAGAGGGGGTCGCTCCGATGGAAGAGTTTCCCGGCACGACAGAGGCACAAATGCGCAATCAATTCCGCGCCTGGAAAAAGTTTATGTTCTCGGTTGATGATCAGTCAGGAGTACAAGCGTGAACCTGACAGAAATTGATTTGGCGGATTTTGTGATCCGTGAAGCCAGAATGCTTGATGAGCAACAATACGAAGAGTGGCTTGAATTATTTACCGAAGATGGAATTTACTGGATGCCACTTGAATTTGGTCAAACTGAAGAAAAGTTAACAACGTCCTTGATGTACGAAGATCTACTTTTACTCAAAACCAGGGTGCAGCGGCTGTCAGGAAAGAGAACTTATTCACAGTTACCAAAAAGTCGGTGTCAACACTTGCTGCAAACACCAACCGTGGACAAAATAGACGCAACTAATAATGACTACCGGGTATTCACACCATTTCACTATGTTGAAAGTAGAAATGATGAAAAGGAATTATATGCCGGCTGGATGAAGCATTCCTTAATCGTTGAAGATGAAAAACTCAAAATTAAACTCAAGAGAGTTGATCTCGTAAATTGCGATTCACCACACCGTAATATCCAGCTTTTCATCTAAGTCCATGACAAATCTATATAATGTGGGATAATTGAGTTGAAAGAAAATTTGACTGCTCTGATAACTGGTGGTGGCCGTGGTATCGGCGAAGCCACCAGTAGAATGATGCTCGAAGTTGGATATAAAGTCGTTTCAGTCGGGTTGCATAAGCCGGAGTGGACGCATGCGCAGTTTCAACACTTCGAGTTAGACCTTTTGGACGAAGAAACAACCCGACAGTTTGCTAAAGACCTGGCCACGGAAAATGACATTACTCACTTGATCCACAACGCTGGTATTATCCTGCCAAATTTATTGGAGGATATGCATAGCGATGACCTACTCACACTTACCAAACTTCACGCTGGTTCTGCCCTTATTTTGATGCAGGCTTTTGTACCCTTCATGAAAGACAATGGTTTTGGTCGCGTGATTTTTAATTCTTCAAGGGCATCCGTAGGCTTGGAGACCCGCTCGGCCTATTCATATAGTAAGGCCGGTATCATAGGCATGGCGCGTACCTGGGCCTTGGAACTCGCTCCATTTGGTGTCACCGTCAATACGGTTGCTCCTGGCCCAGTATTAACCGACCAATTTTGGGGGTTAGTTGAAAAAGATAGTGCACAACAGGTTAAAATTGCTGCCAGCCTTCCGGTTCGACGTATTGGCAAGCCCGAAGACGTCGCCAGAGCTATATTATTTTTCTCCGACCCTGAAAATAGCTACGTCACGGGGCAAACATTATACGTCTGTGGCGGATCGAGTATAACCTCGGGGTAAGCAAACTGGTGCCGGTGGTTGCCTAGCCAATTCTGGAACTGGCACCAAGTCAATTATTTGAACTCAGAAAACCCATGTATCGACCGTGACGCGAATAAGTCGTGCTGATTAAAGACGGACGCTATCTTTTAGCTGGAACACGTCGGCTGAACTTAAGTCAATGCCACCAAGAACCACCGAAGCTACTATAGTTATCGCGGCAACGGCAACCAAACTATATATAAATGAATTCACGAGGTTATTTCCTTTATCTCCAAATGTGTCTGCGTAAGGCATCAGGTGGCTGTCGATTGGGCATAGAATCATAATTACCGGGCAGTGAACGACCACTTGACTGATGTTTAAATTGCGCAACTCGTTCCCCGGTTTCCGCGTCTATTACGATGGTATTCACCTGGAAAGCCGTATTCCAATCTCCACCGTTATACATCACCTTCACGCGGAAAACGCTTTTTCCATTTTCCTTGTCAGCGTAAATCTTCAGCACTCGGACATCATATGATTTTTCAGTCGCCGCCGCCACTTGCGATTGGGTCATCGCTGCCTTCGCAGACGAAGGAACTGCCAATTGGGCTAGCCATGCAGTTAAAGCCAATACGGGTAGGTAGATGACCAGTATCGGATTTATCTTAATCATGAGAAGGCTTCTCCGCTGATCCAACGGCTTCGAATGCCAAAGGCTCGGGTTCTGGTTCACCCTTCAACTCGGCGACCCAGGCGGCGTGGTGTTCCCTAGCCCAGTTTTCGTCCACTTCTCCAGTCCACATAGCATCTATAGCACCTTCCATCCCCAATGAACCTATATAAATATGGGCAAAAATCAGACCGATGAGAATTACGGCAACAATCGCATGCCAGGTTTGTAGAAGTTGCATTTCTTGAATCGGCTCAAGTTGTGTAGGAAGTTCTGTTCCAAAATTATTCAGAAAAGCAAATGTTGCCGCAAACGGCTCCATTGCAAATGGAAACATGAGTGCTAGGCCACTATATGAAATTGACGCACCTGCCAGAATTACTGCCCAGAATACGATCTTCTGACCAGTATTAAATTTACGAGCTGGAGGATGTACATCGTCAGAAAAAATACCACCGCCTGCCCGGATCCATCCCCAGTCGTATTTATCCCACAAGTTATGACGGACCCAAAGCACCACCATCAAAACAAGACCCACCATGAAAGCAAAGGCCATAAAATTATGGAGCCATTTTCCGGCAATAGTAATATCCGCGAATGCTTCATGTCCTATTATTGGTAAAATATAATCTCTACCATACATTAGATTAAGGCCTGTTAGCGCTAAAATAACAAATGGAACAGCCGTCAACCAATGGGTCATGCGTTCAATAGTTTTAAATCTTAGAATAGTTGTCCCCGCGCGCCCATGAGAAATCTTAATTCTCCCGCGCGCAAGAAAAAATACAACTAGAGCCGCTATTATACCTAACAACACCCAACCACCAAATTTAAAAATAGAGTCGTTTCGGAAGGCGCGCCAGTCTTGCCCTTGCGACTGAACTAGCAACCCGGCTCTTTGGTTAGGGATTGATACTGAACCTTTTCTGCCGTGTCGAATTAATCCCCATACCGTAGGGTCACTCTCCTGAGGTAACACTGTTGTCGGAACGTCCGCTGGTGCACCCCATTTTTGGCTAGCGGGAGGCCGAACGCTGGAACCAGGTGAAGACGACAGAATATTTGTCGAGCTTTGCGGAGGTAGCGTAATAACTTGTTCCTCCGCAGATGTCTGCTGCGCTGACGCTAAATTATTGGTCAAGTCACCTGCCAGAATCATGACAAGGCTTAAACACATCAAAACCAACATATCTTTAATATTTGACGCAATGATCATTTTAACGTCCTTCCTTTACGTCGTTCAGACTTATTCTAATTGAAATATTCGTCAAACGATACCCTAGACACACGCCAAAAAAGTTCCCGCAGCACCTATCATAAGGTGCTGCGGGCCTTTTGTTTCAAATCGCCCAAGTCAATTTGACAAACCCGAACGAAACCTGCTTTTAGCGCCTGGCGCCGCCGCCTTTTGCTTGGTAGGCCGTGCCCCAGCCCCAAGCACCGGAACCAAAGCCACGTGCGACAACGCGCTCCCTATAGATGTCGGACACCTTATCGCTATCCCCAGCGAGAAGGGCCTTGGTGGCGCACATTTCAGCACAAAGAGGAAGTTTGCCTTCCGCCAACCGATTACGTCCATATTTCTGGAACTCAGCCGATGAATGGTCTTCCTCGGGACCTCCAGCACAGAAGGTGCACTTATCCATTTTGCCCCGGCTGCCAAAGTTGCCGGCTTGAGGATATTGAGGCGCACCAAATGGGCAGGCATAGAGGCAATAACCACACCCAATGCAAAGGTCCTTAGAGTGGAGAACCACTCCATCTTCCGTCTGCAGGAAGCAGTCCACCGGGCACACAGCCATGCAAGGCGCATCCGAGCAGTGCATGCATGCCACGGATATAGAACGTTCGCCTGGTCTCCCGTCATTGAGGGTCACCACGCGACGCCTATTTACGCCCCAGGGGACTTCGTGTTCGTTCTTACAGGCCGTGACACAGGCGTTGCATTCGATGCAGCGTTCGGCGTCACATAAAAATTTCATTCTAGCCATTTTTTTTCTCCTTACGCTGCTTCAATACGACACAGGGATGCTTTGGTTTCCTGCATCTGAGTTACCGAGTCATATCCGTAGGTCAAAGCCGTGTTTGCGGCTTCACCCAAGACAATTGGATCTGCCCCTGGAGGATACTTGTCACGCAGGTCCTTGCCTTGCCAATGGCCTGCAAAATGGAAGGGCAGGAATGCCACTCCAGGAGCAACACGCTCAGTCACCTGAGCCTTCACTCTGATCTTCGCACCCTCAGGAGTATGCACCCAAACTGCAGCGCCGTCGCGGACGCCCTTGTTGTTTGCATCGACGGGATTAATCTCGACGAACATTTCCTGCTGGAGTTCAGCAAGCCATGGGTTCGACCGGCTCTCATCACCGCCGCCCTCATATTCCACTAGGCGACCCGATGTGAGAATTGTCGGGAACTTCTTAGAGAAGTCTTTGACTTGGATACTCGCATACATGGTCGGAAGACGGTAGTTCTTCGTATCCTTGTAGGTTGGGTAATCGGCAACCAAGTCACGTCTTGGCGTGTAGAGAGGTTCTCGGTGAATGGGCACGGGATCCGGGAAGGTCCAGACCACTGCCCGCGCTTTGGCATTGCCAAACGGCGCACAACCGTGTTTGATGGCAACCCGCTGAATGCCGCCAGAAAGGTCGGTCTTCCAGTTGGTTTTATCACCGGCAACCTTCTTGATGGCAGCCCTTTCGTCCGCTGTCAGGTCCTTATCCCAGCCCAGCTTCTTGAGCATAGCCATCGAGAATTGTGGATAGCCATCCTTAATTTCTGAACCGACGGAATAAGAGCCTTCAGCCAACAGATTTTGACCATTACGCTGGACACCAAAGCGGGCCCGGAAGTTCAATCCTCCTTCGGCCACCGACCTGGAGGTGTCATAGAGAATAGGAGTTCCAGGATGCTTCATCTCAGGAGTACCCCAGCACGGCCATGGCAATCCGTAGAATTCACCGTTGTTAGGTCCACCTTTAGCCTGCAATGTTCTACTATCGAACATATGCTGGTTGGCCATATGAGAGCGCAGCCGTTCCGGCGATTGACCCGTGTAACCGATTGTCCACATACCACCATTGAACTCGCGGGTGATATCTTCAATCAATGGCTCGTTCTTGTTCACCTTGATATGCTTGAACATTTCTTTGGCCATGCCAAACTTCTTAGCGAACAAATACATAATTTCGTGATCGGTCTTGCATTCGAACAGCGGATCGACAACCGTTTCACGCCATTGGAAAGATCGATTGGACGCGGTCACAGACCCGTAGGTTTCGAACTGCGTCGCCGCCGGCAGGAGGTACACTCCATCCTGTCGGTCATGCATCACAGCCGTCGCCGTCGGATAAGGGTCGATCACCACTAACGTATCGAGTTTTTCCATGGCCTTTTTCATTTCCAAACCGCGAGTTTGCGAGTTTGGAGCGTGGCCCCAGAAAACCATTCCCCTGAGGTTGTCAGGCTGATCCATGTTCTTCTTGTCTTCAAGAACACCATCAATCCAACGTGACACCGGGAAGCCTTTCGATGACATTAGCTTTTTGGAAGCAAACCGCTTCAACAACCAGTTGTAATCAACGTCCCAGACCCTTGCCCAATGTTTCCAGGAACCCGCTGAGAGCCCATAGTAACCAGGCAGTGAGTGTGACAACACACACATGTCCGTGGCACCCTGCACATTATCGTGACCTCGGAAGATATTGGTGCCGCCGCCTGCGGTCCCCATATTCCCTAAGGCCAGCTGCAGTATGCAGTATGCGCGAGTATTGTTGTTACCAGTGGTATGTTGTGTGCCGCCCATGCACCAAATCAATGTGCCGGGACGGTTATTGGCGAGGGTTTTTGCCACACGTTTTAACTGCGATCCGGGAATACCGGTGACCCGCTCTGTTTCTTTCGGGTTCCACTTTTTCACCTCGGAGCGGATCTGGTCCATACCCCAAACACGCTGACGGATGAACTGTTTGTCCTCCCATCCATTCTCAAGAATGTGCCAGAGAATGCCCCAAACCAACGGCACGTCCGTACCTGAACGGAAGCGCACATACTCATCGGCATGCGCTGCAGTTCGTGTGAAACGGGGATCACAAACGATCAACGGAGCATTGTTTTGTTCCTTTGCCTTTAAAATGTGCAGCAGAGACACGGGATGGGCCTCGGCGGGATTTCCACCGATGAGCAATATCGAACGACTGTTTTGGATGTCGTTCATGCTATTGGTCATCGCGCCATAGCCCCACGTGTTGGCCACGCCAGCAACCGTCGTTGAATGGCAAATTCGCGCCTGGTGGTCACCGTTGTTTGAGCCCCAGAAGGCATAGAACTTACGGAACAGGTACGCTTGTTCGTTGTTGTGTTTTGCCGAGCCTAGCCAGTAAACTGAATCAGGTCCTGACTCTTTGCGGATTTTCAGCATACGATCGCCGATTTCGTTAACGGCGTCGTCCCATTTCATCCGTTGCCATTTCCCACCGACCAGCTTCATCGGATATTTGAGCCGGCGTTCGCCATGAGCATGCTCCCGGACTGCGGCCCCTTTGGCACAATGAGCACCAGCGTTAATTGGGCTATCAAATCCAGGCTCTTGGCCAATCCAAACGCCATTCTTGACCTCTGCAATAACTGTACAGCCAACCGCACAATGGGTGCAGACGCTTTTAATTTTTTTAACATCGCCAGAACCCGCACTCGCGGCTTCCGCGTTTTTTACCCGCCCCAAGGATAGCGCCGATGCGGCCGCAAGGCCCCCCGCCGTTAACCCTGACCGTTTCAGGAAAGTCCGTCTGTCAACAGCCCCTCCAGTCAAGTTAGCAAGCGCCTTTGATAAGCGGCTACTTGTCACTACCCCATTTGATTTTTTTATGAGCATCTGCCTCTCCTAAGCTTGAATGTCACAATTAAGTATTCAGTCAATATTCTACCCGGACGATCCCTAAACACTTACATCCGAGCCAGTTCGTAATATTTTTTAACATGTTCTGTTTCACTGTAGCCTGCACCTTCCAGGCTTTTGAGCGGCGTTTTAGCTTTGGCATCGTCACCCTTCAAAAGGGTTCCAGCAACCGCAGCAGCCCCAACACCCAGAGTAGCAGTTTTTAAAAACTCCCGGCGCGCACCAGATGTTTTACTCTTTTTATTTTTCATATTCTCTCTCTCCTTTTTTGCCCGCATTCCGAATGTGTCACGGACGGTGTGCCTTAATTCGAACGCCGGCTTTTCAAGCCGCAATTTTGAAAGCTTCGCCTTCAATCTCCATAAACAACCGACCAATCAACCCCACCGACATAAACAGGCGCGCCGACTTTGCCGCTTCCAAATCCTCAAAAAACTTTATTGACCACGTCTCCACGTGATCCTTAAAAAACTTGAACTGATCCGCCAAAGAAACTGGTTTCCCGTAATCGCCCAAAATCATGCCGTGCACTGATGAATCCCCTAATGATTTTTATCAAAATCATTAAGTTAAGGTAGATACACATCTTGTCATATGATCAAATGGTTTCGCCAAAAATCAATAATCAGACAACAAAATGTGCGAACTCGATATTTTACACGACTCTCTTTACCAATTCTGCCCCGAATTACACTTAAAACGACTCAACAGCTTAACGTTGGCTTGCCACGCCTTACTTGACTGTAAAACTCTCACTCTTACCGAACTTGGCCGTAACCTGCCAACCAAAGCGAGAACAAAACATAACATCAAACGAATCGACCGATTGTTAGGTAATCGTCACCTCCACAAAGAGCGACTCGCTGTATACCGTTGGCATGCTAGCTTTATCTGTTCGGGCAATACGATGCCCATTGTACTTGTTGACTGGTCTGATATCCGTGAGCAAAAACGGCTTATGGTATTGCGAGCTTCAGTCGCACTACACGGTCGTTCTGTTACTCTTTATGAGAAAGCGTTCCCGCTTTCAGAGCAATGTTCAAAGAAAGCTCATGACCAATTTCTAGCCGACCTTGCGAGCATTCTACCGAGTAACACCACACCGCTCATTGTCAGTGATGCTGGCTTTAAAGTGCCATGGTATAAATCCGTTGAGAAGCTGGGTTGGTACTGGTTAAGTCGAGTAAGAGGAAAAGTACAATATGCAGACCTAGGAGCGGAAAACTGGAAACCTATCAGCAACTTACATGATATGTCATCTAGTCACTCAAAGACTTTAGGCTATAAGAGGCTGACTAAAAGCAATCCAATCTCATGCCAAATTCTATTGTATAAATCTCGCTCTAAAGGCCGAAAAAATCAGCGCTCGACACGGACTCATTGTCACCACCCGTCACCTAAAATCTACTCAGCGTCGGCAAAGGAGCCATGGATTCTAGCAACTAACTTACCTGTTGAAATTCGAACACCCAAACAACTTGTTAATATCTATTCGAAGCGAATGCAGATTGAAGAAACCTTCCGAGACTTGAAAAGTCCTGCCTACGGACTAGGCCTACGCCATAGCCGAACGAGCAGCTCAGAGCGTTTTGATATCATGCTGCTAATCGCCCTGATGCTTCAACTAACATGTTGGCTTGCGGGCGTTCATGCTCAGAAACAAGGTTGGGACAAGCACTTCCAGGCTAACACAGTCAGAAATCGAAACGTACTCTCAACAGTTCGCTTAGGCATGGAAGTTTTGCGGCATTCTGGCTACACAATAACAAGGGAAGACTCACTCGTGGCTGCAACCCTGCTTACTCAAAATCTATTCACACATGGTTACGTTTTGGGGAAATTATGAGGGGATCTCTCAGTGCCGTGCATAATTTCAAACAAAGAGGCAATATGATCTTCCGGCTCAGATGCTGCATCGGACCGCCCTATCCCCAATTCGCTCATAGCGCCTCTTAATTCGGCCAGAGGCTTCTCGTTCAAAAAACCTGTCAAATAATGGGAACCATACGGCAGCAGCTCACCTTGTATAACGCCAATGAATAGGTCGTTGAACTCCTGGGCCACCTCTTCAACACTCAACCTATCCGCCACCCCCGACAACGCTGCCAAGCCCTGTCCGAGAGGACTGTCGTCGCCTTTCAAGCTTCGCAGAAACAGGAGCAACTCGTCATCCGCAGGCGCCCCGAGAAGCCTCGACAACAAACGATAAAGGCGAGCTCTCGAAAGCTCTTCCTCAGAGACATCGAATTGAGAGGATAGCGGTATCGCCTCCACAGCGGCTCCCTTTTTTAAACCTTAGATCCGGTTTCTAAATCTTACTTTTTTTATTTTTATACTAAACTCAGAAAATCCTACCGCGTCTCGAATTGGGTGTCAATCGATACAATAGGCTTTTTACAAAAACCGAAACAATGAATTTAGACCTATTGCGGATTAAATAATTTCAGTATAATTTTTGTGGTTATTATGCAAAATGTATCTCTTAATTTTATGGATCGAACGCTATGTCTATGAAGTACCACCATTTATCCGGTTTCCTTTGTTTCGTGGTAGCCGTGGTCACATTATTTACAATTTTAAATGATACAGCTTTAGGGGCTGAAACGCTGGTTCAGCGTGGCCAAAAATTATTTAAAAAATGCGTACATTGCCATACGTATAATCAGCATCAAGGACATAGAATTGGCCCCAATTTATATGGAATGTTCGGCCGGAAGGCTGGTGCGATAGCCGATTACGACTATTCCGAAGCCTGGAAAACGGCTGATTTCATTTGGACCATCAAAACCCTGGATACGTATTTAACGGATCCCCATAAAATGATTCCTAATAACCGAATGCCATTCAATGGGCTATCCAAGGCTGACGACCGTCGCGCTCTAATTACCTACATGAAAACGATTATGGTACCGTAGGAACAGATTATACCTATTTGGAAATTTCCAATCCGCTCGACAGATCCCATAGCCTCAGGACTTCATCACCCCCACCAGATAACGCCGTTTTTCCATCTGGCGAAAAAGCTACACTCCAGACAGCTTTTTCGTGCCCTTTCATTGAATGGATCAATTTTCCTGATGTTACTTCCCACAATCTGACAATCCTATCCCTCCCCGCTGAAAGAGCCCTTTTACCGTCAGGTGTAATTGCAACAGACGCTACAAACCCCTCATGACCGTATAGGGTTTTTAATATTCGCCCGGTTGCCACGTCCCAAATCCTGACAGTTTCATCGACACTACCCGACACCATTATCTCTCCGTTTTTTGAGAGCGCTACATCATTTACATTGAATCTATGACCTTCAAAGATTGTCTCAGTCTGCCCCGAATTCAGGTTCCAACGCCTAAGTGTCCCATCGTAGCTAGACGAAATTGCGGAAGATCCATCCGACGATATCACAGCCGCAAGGACGGGTCCCCGGTGCCCCAGGAACCGCCGGATAATGGCGCCAGACTTCAAATCCCAAAGAATCAGCGATTTATCGGTGCTTCCCGAAAGTATAAATTTTCCGTTTGGTGCAAAAGCGGCGGTTGTCACCATACCGGTGTGACCTTTGAAAGTGCGAAACGGTTTACCATCAGATATTTTCCAAAGCTTTAAGGTGGCGTCTGCACTGGCCGATAAAACCATTTTGCTGTCCGGTGAAAACACAGCGTCATTAACACTTAGAGTGTGGTCTTTGAATTTTCGGATGGGCTTATGCGTAGATAGATCCCAGAGCCGCATGGTCCAGTCCCAGCTTCCGGATAAAGCCAGGTTCCCGTTCGATGAGAATGCGACAGAATTAACAATGCTGACATGGCCGTTAAACGTTGTATTTCCGGCATTTGGAACGGCAAGGACGACTAAAAAGGCCAGCATTAAAGTCCAAAATTGCCTTAACATAATAACCCTCAATTCCTTAGTATCATTACAAGGTCGCTGGATACTGATATAAAGACCACATCAAAACAATAAAATATAAAAATTCTGGAAAATTATCAGGGCCTCTAGTAAGTAGCAACTGTCGCTGTATCTTTTACCCCGGTATCAAACCGTGAATGAACTCTCTGACGACACGATTAAGCAGGTATTAAGGGAAGTTCCCGTTCCTGGACAGAAGGGAGATATTATCTCGCTAAAACTTCTATCGGGACTAGTTGTACGCGATGGTATCGTACATATTTCTATCGAAACCACGCCGGATCAGATAGAGATGATGGAAGGCGTCCGTAAAAACTGTGAAAAGGCAATTCGTGGTGTTCCCGGAGTTCAAAACGTCACCGCCGTCCTCACAGAAGAGAGGAAAGATGCCGAGACACAAACTGCAAATCAAACCCGCGACCAAAAATTAGGCGCAGAAGGTGTTGATAAAATAATCGCTATCGCATCGGGTAAGGGTGGTGTAGGCAAGTCAACGACGGCTGTGAACGTTGCAATGGCGTTAGCGAGGTTGGGAAACAAAGTTGGTATCATGGATGCCGATATCTATGGCCCTTCCATACCGCGTATGATGGGTGTCGACGGACACCCATCATCGATTGGAGAAAATCGCCTCCAACCGCTACAAAGCTACGGCGTCAAGTGCATGTCGATGGGTTTCCTCGTGGGAGAGGATGACCCCATGATTTGGCGTGGCTCTATGGTAATGAGTGCTCTAGAGCAAATGCTCAATGATGTTATTTGGGCGCCTTTGGACATTTTAATTGTAGATATGCCCCCGGGAACAGGAGATGCGCAATTAACCCTCGCACAACGAACCCAACTCGCCGGTGCAGTTATTATCTCCACTCCCCAAGATATTGCCCTTATGGATGCACGTAGGGGCATTAATATGTTTCGCAAGGTCCATGTACCTATCTTGGGTATCATAGAAAATATGAGCCATTTTATTTGCCCGGAATGCGGCAAACGATCGGATATATTCAGTCACGGCGGCGCCAGAAAATTAGGAAATACATTTGGAATAGACTTTCTCGGTGAAATCGCCCTGGATATTGGAATAAGAGAAACCTCGGACAACGGTCGCCCAATAGTGATCAGCAAGGCCAGCAGTCCCCATGCACAGGCCTATATGGACATCGCGAGGAAGCTCCAAGATAATCTAAAGAAATTAAATACCTTTCAAAAAACACCCAAGATCGTTATTGACTAGCTTTTTTAGAATTTTGTGGAATTGGCTTCTCTAAATCGCCCGTTTCTGCCTCCGCGATATCGTCAGAAACCGCGACTTTTTGTTCTTCGACACTCTTTTCATTGCCCGCAACTTCGTCCTCCTCTGCCTCTATCTCACCCAGATCGCGGGCTTCCTCTTCGGGTTCAACTTCGTCTTCTGCTTTTACAGCCTCGTCAATTTCTTCCTCAGTTTCATCCGGGTCGACCATTCCTTTACCTGGCTTGTAGTTGGTGAAAATTTCCTGGGCGACTATACCGATCGCACTATAATCCTCATCATAGTCGTCTAAACCATCGATAAAACCAAAAGCTGGATTGCTTTTCCATAATTTTCTCAAAGCCATACGCTTCAATTTTTCGGGAACCCCGTCTTTCAAAAATGGCGTATAGTCAGAGCTTTCGTTGAGGGTTTCAACATCGGGAAGGTCATCAACATTAGTTTTTCCCTCATCGCCTTCATCCCGGGTTGAATCTGCGTCCAGGGGAGCACTCTCTTCCAGTTTAGAAACCTCACTTTTTGTGTCTTTTGACGGTTCTTTTTCCTCGATTTTTCGGCGAGACCATCTGGCGACAAACCCTTCACCATCATTTTCAGGTTGATCATTCATAATTAGATCGATCCCATTTCTTCGATACCCTTGGCGGCGGCTTATCAAACCCTTCTTTCCTCGGATCGAAAGCCTTACGTTTCCGTTTTTTGAATGGTTCATCAACATGATTGGTCTCAATGAACTCTGCAAGCCAAGATGCTACGGTATCTGGCATAGGTACGGATTGCACCGTCTCCTCGCTGCTGTCCATGTAATCCTGTGCTTCGTAGGGACAAACAGTTGCCATAAATGGAATGACCTCACTTGATCCGTCATCATCGTCGTTTCTTAGAACAACAAAAACTGAAGGCTGGTCGAGTGACAGGTTATATTTGTAACCCTCCGTTTCTTTTCGGAAAAGTTCTAAAGGTAAAGTGGCAGCGTGGAATTGAACCCACCCTTGACCACTCCCGATTTCAGTCGTTTTGTCTACCTCCGCTGCACCTGGGATCAACGAGACAACTTGCCACGTGTGATCGATCCATTGGTTGTCAGTTTCTCGACGTTCGATAACTACACCAACTTTCATTGTTTCAGGAATGGGCACTGAATTTATCTCCGAGACCTTCAAGACACATTTGGCTCACCAACCTTACCTTCCCTATATTGAAAAATAATACAAGTATTGTAAGCAAACCAAGTTATGTGAAATGCTAGTATAATATCTGTAAGAATAAAACCTGGAAACTTTAGGTGGAAGGAAAAGGTTGATGGAATTTGGAGATGCCTTTGCAGCGGCGATGGCATTGATTATTAACTTTGAAAGCGGCTTGGCAGAGATTGTTCTCCTATCGTTACGGGTAAGTATTGTTGCAGTAGCCATTGCCTGTTTGATTGGCCTACCAATAGGCGCTGCCCTTGCCGTATTCCAATTTCCCGGACGCACCGCAATCGCTGTAATCCTTAATGCGATGATGGGGCTTCCTCCCGTGGTCGTTGGACTTATCGTTTACTTAACATTGTCGCGTTCCGGGCCCCTTGGTACGCTGGGTTTGCTTTATACCCCAACTGCTATGATCATCGCACAAACCTGCCTTGTAACCCCAATCATCGCAGCGCTAACACGTCAAACTACAGAAGACCTCTGGCAGGAATATGCTGAACATCTCCGCTCAATTGGTATCGGGCCGTGGAGGGCCGTGACAACATTACTCTGGGATAACCGTTTCAGTTTGATTACAACCATATTAGCCGGATTTGGCCGCGCAAGTGCAGAGGTAGGAGCAGTAATGATTGTAGGTGGAAATATTGATCATGTTACCCGAGTAATGACAACATCCATAGCTCTAGAAACAAGCAAGGGAGATTTGGCACTGGCTCTAGGGCTCGGGATCATCCTGCTTGCGTTGGCATTAAGTGTGAATGCCGCAGCATTTATTATCAATGACGCGGCAATGAAGCGACATGGATAGCTCGGCCAACGAAACTCTTCCCAACAACGTAGAGAACAAATCTGCTCGTATTTTGCCCCTCGTATTAAAAAATGTGTCTTATGAAAAAGCCGGAATGCGCTTGATTAAGGACTTGAGTGTCACTTTTAATTTTGGTTCCTTGACCGTAATATTAGGCCCAAACGGAGCGGGCAAAAGTCTGCTATTGAGACTTTGTCACGGTCTCATTAAACCGTCTAAAGGAACCGTCGACTGGTGTGGACCCAAGGTCAGCGTCCCCCAGCGTTATCAAGCGATGGTATTCCAGCGACCGGTTATGCTTAGGCGTAGCGTTATAGCCAACCTCAGCCATAGTCTCAAGTATCGGGGAATTAATAAGGCGGAGCGCACTCAAAAGATAGACAATATATTGCAGCATACAGGATTGTCCCGTCTGGCCAAAGTTCCGGCCCGATTATTGTCAGTTGGAGAACAACAAAGATTAGCTGTCGCGCGAGCCTGGTCTCTTGATCCAGAGGTGTTGTTCATGGACGAACCCACTGCGGCTCTCGATCCTGCCGCCACACATTCGTTAGAAAATATTATAGGTACTATTAAAAAGTCTGGAACTAAAATCATTATGTCGACTCATGATCTAGGACAGGCCAAGCGACTTGCGGACGAAGTATTGTTTTTATATAGGGGACGTTTACTTGAACAAGCTGATGCGAGTCAGTTTTTTAAAAAGCCAAAAAATGACCTGGCACAATCATTTATGCGTGGTGAGCTATTATGGTGGAACCGCCAAGAGTTAAAACCACCCGAACAATTGAAGGAACGACGGCAAAAATGAGACTATTCCCAGGGTTTTTGTTAAAGTTTAAATGGTCGCTAGCCATAGTCGCTGTCTCGCTCTTGCTATCAGTTACTAATGCCTTTGCTACAAATGGCTTTATTGTTGTTGCGTCTACTACCTCAACGGTCAATTCTGGCCTTTTCAAAAACATTTTGCCTAAATTTACAAAAACGACTGGAATTTCAGTGAGGGTTTTGGGTGTGGGAACGGGTCAAGCCATTAATGTAGCGGAGAGGGGAGACGCTGACATTCTCTTTGTACACCATAAAATATCAGAGGTAGAATTTGTTAAGAATGCATTTGGTGTTAAACGATACGACGTCATGTACAATGACTTTATAGTGATTGGACCCCAAGATGATCCAGCCGACGTTCAAAAGGCCAAAAACGTGGTTGAGGCTTACAAAAAAATAGCGGCAGCTAAATCAATCTTCGTATCTCGGGGGGATGAAAGCGGAACGCACAAAAAAAGCCTTGAATTCTGGCGCACGATACCTGTCGATTTAGTAAATTCAAGCGGCAAGTGGTACCGTGAAGCGGGTTCAGGGATGGGAGCAACCTTAAATTTAACTAGCTCTATAAACGGATACACACTTACGGACAGATCCACTTGGATGGCGTTTCAGAACAAGGGGTCGTTAGTTGTTCTTTTTGAAGGTGATCCGTCAATGCGTAATCAATACGGCATAACCATGGTAAATCCAACCCGCCACAAACACGTTAAAGCACCCCTGGCGTCAGCCTTTATTGGGTGGGTAATTTCCAATGACGGGCAAGCAGCAATCAATGATTTTCGGATTAGTGGCAAACAAACATTTTTTGCAAATGCCGCGGGTTATAAAAAGATTAATTAAAAACCATGTCACCTAAGCTTAGGAATTAAGGCAATGAAGATAAATGATAAAAATATTCTTGTTTGCGACTGTGAGGGAACAATTAAATTCGACAAAAAGGCATTGTCTAAGGTGTTTAAGGGAATGGATTTAGAAATTAATACTCATCTTTGCCGATCGCAGATAGAAAATTTTTCCAAATCCGTCTCAGAAGGCAAACCGATGGTCGTCGCGTGCACTCAGGAAGCACCCTTTTTTATTGAAACAGCTGCCGAGATTGAACCCAGCACGAGCGTCTCGTACACCAATATCAGGGAAAGGGCAGGATGGTCTGACGATGCGAAAGGCTCGTTGCCAAAAATCAAAGCTTTGCTCACCGAATCCACCCTGGACGCTCCCTTAGCAACCAGTGTCAGTATGACCTCTGAGGGCTCGGTATTAGTCTACGGTGATGACGAAATTGCACTAGAAATAGCTAAGCAACTATCTTCCCGCTTAAACGTCACCTGTATAATAAAAGACACTAAGGACGTAATGCCGCCCCGACTTATGGATCTCCCAGTGTTTGTTGGTACAATCTCGTCATTATCGGGACACTTAGGGGCTTTTGAGGCGATAGTCGATAAATACGCACCGGTTCAAGTCTCATCAAGAACTAACTTCGAAATGGGACAACAAAAGACAGATGGTGTTAAATTAAACACCGATCTAGTGGTTGATGTTTCGACGGACGAGGCGTTGGTAACTGCTCCCGAGAAACGGGATGGGTATTTTCATCCCGATATCGGCAATCCCATGCTGGTCCAAAAAGCACTGTTTGAAATTACCGATCTAGTGGGTGAGTTTGAAAAGCCTAGATACATAAAATACGACCCGGAAATATGTGTCCACGCCCGCAGCACACAAGTTGGTTGCACCCGCTGTCTTGACGTATGCCCAACCGGTGCGATTACATCCGGAAATGACGAGGTGGTGATAAATCCCTATATTTGTGCCGGATGTGGCAGCTGTGCCAGCGTTTGTCCCACCGGAGCCGCCAAGTATGAATTGCCCGCCGGAAACTTCATTTACGAGCGCCTGAAATTACTACTCGACACTTATTCTGAAACAGGCGGAGAAAATGCGCTTTTACTAGTCCATGACACTCGCCATGGGGAAGACATGATTTCCGTAATGGCACGAATGGGACGTGGTCTGCCAGCCAATGTTCTGCCATTTGCCGTAAACGAAGTGACACAAATAGGGTTTGATTTTATGTCTGTAGCTCTGGGGTATGGAGCCGAAAAAATATTCATCCTGTGGGATCCTCTAGAGTCGACCTGCAGGCATGCAAGCTTGAGTATTCTATAGTCTCACCTAAATAGCTTGGCGTAATCATGGTCATAGCTGTTTCCTGTGTGAAATTGTTATCCGCTCACAATTCCACACAACATACGAGCCGGAAGCATAAAGTGTAAAGCCTGGGGTGCCTAATGAGTGAGCTAACTCACATTAATTGCGTTGCGCTCACTGCCCGCTTTCCAGTCGGGAAACCTGTCGTGCCAGCTGCATTAATGAATCGGCCAACGCGAACCCCTTGCGGCCGCCCGGGCCGTCGACCAATTCTCATGTTTGACAGCTTATCATCGAATTTCTGCCATTCATCCGCTTATTATCACTTATTCAGGCGTAGCAACCAGGCGTTTAAGGGCACCAATAACTGCCTTAAAAAAATTACGCCCCGCCCTGCCACTCATCGCAGTACTGTTGTAATTCATTAAGCATTCTGCCGACATGGAAGCCATCACAAACGGCATGATGAACCTGAATCGCCAGCGGCATCAGCACCTTGTCGCCTTGCGTATAATATTTGCCCATGGTGAAAACGGGGGCGAAGAAGTTGTCCATATTGGCCACGTTTAAATCAAAACTGGTGAAACTCACCCAGGGATTGGCTGAGACGAAAAACATATTCTCAATAAACCCTTTAGGGAAATAGGCCAGGTTTTCACCGTAACACGCCACATCTTGCGAATATATGTGTAGAAACTGCCGGAAATCGTCGTGGTATTCACTCCAGAGCGATGAAAACGTTTCAGTTTGCTCATGGAAAACGGTGTAACAAGGGTGAACACTATCCCATATCACCAGCTCACCGTCTTTCATTGCCATACGAAATTCCGGATGAGCATTCATCAGGCGGGCAAGAATGTGAATAAAGGCCGGATAAAACTTGTGCTTATTTTTCTTTACGGTCTTTAAAAAGGCCGTAATATCCAGCTGAACGGTCTGGTTATAGGTACATTGAGCAACTGACTGAAATGCCTCAAAATGTTCTTTACGATGCCATTGGGATATATCAACGGTGGTATATCCAGTGATTTTTTTCTCCATTTTAGCTTCCTTAGCTCCTGAAAATCTCGATAACTCAAAAAATACGCCCGGTAGTGATCTTATTTCATTATGGTGAAAGTTGGAACCTCTTACGTGCCGATCAACGTCTCATTTTCGCCAAAAGTTGGCCCAGGGCTTCCCGGTATCAACAGGGACACCAGGATTTATTTATTCTGCGAAGTGATCTTCCGTCACAGGTATTTATTCGCGATAAGCTCATGGAGCGGCGTAACCGTCGCACAGGAAGGACAGAGAAAGCGCGGATCTGGGAAGTGACGGACAGAACGGTCAGGACCTGGATTGGGGAGGCGGTTGCCGCCGCTGCTGCTGACGGTGTGACGTTCTCTGTTCCGGTCACACCACATACGTTCCGCCATTCCTATGCGATGCACATGCTGTATGCCGGTATACCGCTGAAAGTTCTGCAAAGCCTGATGGGACATAAGTCCATCAGTTCAACGGAAGTCTACACGAAGGTTTTTGCGCTGGATGTGGCTGCCCGGCACCGGGTGCAGTTTGCGATGCCGGAGTCTGATGCGGTTGCGATGCTGAAACAATTATCCTGAGAATAAATGCCTTGGCCTTTATATGGAAATGTGGAACTGAGTGGATATGCTGTTTTTGTCTGTTAAACAGAGAAGCTGGCTGTTATCCACTGAGAAGCGAACGAAACAGTCGGGAAAATCTCCCATTATCGTAGAGATCCGCATTATTAATCTCAGGAGCCTGTGTAGCGTTTATAGGAAGTAGTGTTCTGTCATGATGCCTGCAAGCGGTAACGAAAACGATTTGAATATGCCTTCAGGAACAATAGAAATCTTCGTGCGGTGTTACGTTGAAGTGGAGCGGATTATGTCAGCAATGGACAGAACAACCTAATGAACACAGAACCATGATGTGGTCTGTCCTTTTACAGCCAGTAGTGCTCGCCGCAGTCGAGCGACAGGGCGAAGCCCTCGGCTGGTTGCCCTCGCCGCTGGGCTGGCGGCCGTCTATGGCCCTGCAAACGCGCCAGAAACGCCGTCGAAGCCGTGTGCGAGACACCGCGGCCGGCCGCCGGCGTTGTGGATACCTCGCGGAAAACTTGGCCCTCACTGACAGATGAGGGGCGGACGTTGACACTTGAGGGGCCGACTCACCCGGCGCGGCGTTGACAGATGAGGGGCAGGCTCGATTTCGGCCGGCGACGTGGAGCTGGCCAGCCTCGCAAATCGGCGAAAACGCCTGATTTTACGCGAGTTTCCCACAGATGATGTGGACAAGCCTGGGGATAAGTGCCCTGCGGTATTGACACTTGAGGGGCGCGACTACTGACAGATGAGGGGCGCGATCCTTGACACTTGAGGGGCAGAGTGCTGACAGATGAGGGGCGCACCTATTGACATTTGAGGGGCTGTCCACAGGCAGAAAATCCAGCATTTGCAAGGGTTTCCGCCCGTTTTTCGGCCACCGCTAACCTGTCTTTTAACCTGCTTTTAAACCAATATTTATAAACCTTGTTTTTAACCAGGGCTGCGCCCTGTGCGCGTGACCGCGCACGCCGAAGGGGGGTGCCCCCCCTTCTCGAACCCTCCCGGTCGAGTGAGCGAGGAAGCACCAGGGAACAGCACTTATATATTCTGCTTACACACGATGCCTGAAAAAACTTCCCTTGGGGTTATCCACTTATCCACGGGGATATTTTTATAATTATTTTTTTTATAGTTTTTAGATCTTCTTTTTTAGAGCGCCTTGTAGGCCTTTATCCATGCTGGTTCTAGAGAAGGTGTTGTGACAAATTGCCCTTTCAGTGTGACAAATCACCCTCAAATGACAGTCCTGTCTGTGACAAATTGCCCTTAACCCTGTGACAAATTGCCCTCAGAAGAAGCTGTTTTTTCACAAAGTTATCCCTGCTTATTGACTCTTTTTTATTTAGTGTGACAATCTAAAAACTTGTCACACTTCACATGGATCTGTCATGGCGGAAACAGCGGTTATCAATCACAAGAAACGTAAAAATAGCCCGCGAATCGTCCAGTCAAACGACCTCACTGAGGCGGCATATAGTCTCTCCCGGGATCAAAAACGTATGCTGTATCTGTTCGTTGACCAGATCAGAAAATCTGATGGCACCCTACAGGAACATGACGGTATCTGCGAGATCCATGTTGCTAAATATGCTGAAATATTCGGATTGACCTCTGCGGAAGCCAGTAAGGATATACGGCAGGCATTGAAGAGTTTCGCGGGGAAGGAAGTGGTTTTTTATCGCCCTGAAGAGGATGCCGGCGATGAAAAAGGCTATGAATCTTTTCCTTGGTTTATCAAACGTGCGCACAGTCCATCCAGAGGGCTTTACAGTGTACATATCAACCCATATCTCATTCCCTTCTTTATCGGGTTACAGAACCGGTTTACGCAGTTTCGGCTTAGTGAAACAAAAGAAATCACCAATCCGTATGCCATGCGTTTATACGAATCCCTGTGTCAGTATCGTAAGCCGGATGGCTCAGGCATCGTCTCTCTGAAAATCGACTGGATCATAGAGCGTTACCAGCTGCCTCAAAGTTACCAGCGTATGCCTGACTTCCGCCGCCGCTTCCTGCAGGTCTGTGTTAATGAGATCAACAGCAGAACTCCAATGCGCCTCTCATACATTGAGAAAAAGAAAGGCCGCCAGACGACTCATATCGTATTTTCCTTCCGCGATATCACTTCCATGACGACAGGATAGTCTGAGGGTTATCTGTCACAGATTTGAGGGTGGTTCGTCACATTTGTTCTGACCTACTGAGGGTAATTTGTCACAGTTTTGCTGTTTCCTTCAGCCTGCATGGATTTTCTCATACTTTTTGAACTGTAATTTTTAAGGAAGCCAAATTTGAGGGCAGTTTGTCACAGTTGATTTCCTTCTCTTTCCCTTCGTCATGTGACTTGATATCGGGGGTTAGTTCGTCATCATTGATGAGGGTTGATTATCACAGTTTATTACTCTGAATTGGCTATCCGCGTGTGTACCTCTACCTGGAGTTTTTCCCACGGTGGATATTTCTTCTTGCGCTGAGCGTAAGAGCTATCTGACAGAACAGTTCTTCTTTGCTTCCTCGCCAGTTCGCTCGCTATGCTCGGTTACACGGCTGCGGCGAGCGCTAGTGATAATAAGTGACTGAGGTATGTGCTCTTCTTATCTCCTTTTGTAGTGTTGCTCTTATTTTAAACAACTTTGCGGTTTTTTGATGACTTTGCGATTTTGTTGTTGCTTTGCAGTAAATTGCAAGATTTAATAAAAAAACGCAAAGCAATGATTAAAGGATGTTCAGAATGAAACTCATGGAAACACTTAACCAGTGCATAAACGCTGGTCATGAAATGACGAAGGCTATCGCCATTGCACAGTTTAATGATGACAGCCCGGAAGCGAGGAAAATAACCCGGCGCTGGAGAATAGGTGAAGCAGCGGATTTAGTTGGGGTTTCTTCTCAGGCTATCAGAGATGCCGAGAAAGCAGGGCGACTACCGCACCCGGATATGGAAATTCGAGGACGGGTTGAGCAACGTGTTGGTTATACAATTGAACAAATTAATCATATGCGTGATGTGTTTGGTACGCGATTGCGACGTGCTGAAGACGTATTTCCACCGGTGATCGGGGTTGCTGCCCATAAAGGTGGCGTTTACAAAACCTCAGTTTCTGTTCATCTTGCTCAGGATCTGGCTCTGAAGGGGCTACGTGTTTTGCTCGTGGAAGGTAACGACCCCCAGGGAACAGCCTCAATGTATCACGGATGGGTACCAGATCTTCATATTCATGCAGAAGACACTCTCCTGCCTTTCTATCTTGGGGAAAAGGACGATGTCACTTATGCAATAAAGCCCACTTGCTGGCCGGGGCTTGACATTATTCCTTCCTGTCTGGCTCTGCACCGTATTGAAACTGAGTTAATGGGCAAATTTGATGAAGGTAAACTGCCCACCGATCCACACCTGATGCTCCGACTGGCCATTGAAACTGTTGCTCATGACTATGATGTCATAGTTATTGACAGCGCGCCTAACCTGGGTATCGGCACGATTAATGTCGTATGTGCTGCTGATGTGCTGATTGTTCCCACGCCTGCTGAGTTGTTTGACTACACCTCCGCACTGCAGTTTTTCGATATGCTTCGTGATCTGCTCAAGAACGTTGATCTTAAAGGGTTCGAGCCTGATGTACGTATTTTGCTTACCAAATACAGCAATAGTAATGGCTCTCAGTCCCCGTGGATGGAGGAGCAAATTCGGGATGCCTGGGGAAGCATGGTTCTAAAAAATGTTGTACGTGAAACGGATGAAGTTGGTAAAGGTCAGATCCGGATGAGAACTGTTTTTGAACAGGCCATTGATCAACGCTCTTCAACTGGTGCCTGGAGAAATGCTCTTTCTATTTGGGAACCTGTCTGCAATGAAATTTTCGATCGTCTGATTAAACCACGCTGGGAGATTAGATAATGAAGCGTGCGCCTGTTATTCCAAAACATACGCTCAATACTCAACCGGTTGAAGATACTTCGTTATCGACACCAGCTGCCCCGATGGTGGATTCGTTAATTGCGCGCGTAGGAGTAATGGCTCGCGGTAATGCCATTACTTTGCCTGTATGTGGTCGGGATGTGAAGTTTACTCTTGAAGTGCTCCGGGGTGATAGTGTTGAGAAGACCTCTCGGGTATGGTCAGGTAATGAACGTGACCAGGAGCTGCTTACTGAGGACGCACTGGATGATCTCATCCCTTCTTTTCTACTGACTGGTCAACAGACACCGGCGTTCGGTCGAAGAGTATCTGGTGTCATAGAAATTGCCGATGGGAGTCGCCGTCGTAAAGCTGCTGCACTTACCGAAAGTGATTATCGTGTTCTGGTTGGCGAGCTGGATGATGAGCAGATGGCTGCATTATCCAGATTGGGTAACGATTATCGCCCAACAAGTGCTTATGAACGTGGTCAGCGTTATGCAAGCCGATTGCAGAATGAATTTGCTGGAAATATTTCTGCGCTGGCTGATGCGGAAAATATTTCACGTAAGATTATTACCCGCTGTATCAACACCGCCAAATTGCCTAAATCAGTTGTTGCTCTTTTTTCTCACCCCGGTGAACTATCTGCCCGGTCAGGTGATGCACTTCAAAAAGCCTTTACAGATAAAGAGGAATTACTTAAGCAGCAGGCATCTAACCTTCATGAGCAGAAAAAAGCTGGGGTGATATTTGAAGCTGAAGAAGTTATCACTCTTTTAACTTCTGTGCTTAAAACGTCATCTGCATCAAGAACTAGTTTAAGCTCACGACATCAGTTTGCTCCTGGAGCGACAGTATTGTATAAGGGCGATAAAATGGTGCTTAACCTGGACAGGTCTCGTGTTCCAACTGAGTGTATAGAGAAAATTGAGGCCATTCTTAAGGAACTTGAAAAGCCAGCACCCTGATGCGACCACGTTTTAGTCTACGTTTATCTGTCTTTACTTAATGTCCTTTGTTACAGGCCAGAAAGCATAACTGGCCTGAATATTCTCTCTGGGCCCACTGTTCCACTTGTATCGTCGGTCTGATAATCAGACTGGGACCACGGTCCCACTCGTATCGTCGGTCTGATTATTAGTCTGGGACCACGGTCCCACTCGTATCGTCGGTCTGAT